>Ga0182024_10003069_pt1 | contig 40394 bp, 38 predicted proteins | sample P32metaG_FD_120480 | JGI IMG/M metagenome (GOLD analysis project Ga0182024, IMG submission 120480) | Permafrost microbial communities from Stordalen Mire, Sweden - P3-2 metaG (Illumina Assembly) | ecosystem: Environmental > Terrestrial > Soil > Wetlands > Permafrost | place: Sweden: Stordalen...
CGCTCTCGACGATAAGACCCCGGGGAATAAAGGATGAAATCCGGCAGCTGGATGGCATGGCGCTGATTCTCCGCGAAAAGAACCAAGCCACACGTAAACATCATCGAATGTGAGTCAGACCCCTTCATAGACCCCGTCGCCAAACTGATAGCCGCGATCGTCAATGGAAACGCCCGCCGCGGCATGCGGCAGGTAGCGACCGTTGACATAGGCGATGCGGCTCATTCTTTGGCTCGAAAATGGAGGCGGTCTGGCGGAGGTCAGTCGACGTTCAGCGACTTCAGCTTGCGATGCAGGGCCGAGCGCTCCATGCCGATGAATTCGGCGGTGCGCGAAATATTGCCGCCGAACCGGCTGATCTGCGCAATAAGATATTCCCGCTCGAACACTTCGCGCGCCTCGCGGAGCGGCAGGCTCATCAGCTTCTCGCCCCCAACCCCGGTCGGGATCGAGGGGACTAGGGCGCCGACTTCGGACGGCAGCATCGCGGCGGTGATCTCGGCTTCTGGATCGCCGGCCGCCAGGATCATCAGACGCTCGACATTGTTGCGCAGTTGCCGGATGTTGCCCGGCCAATCGTGCGATTGCAGAACCGCCATCGCATCGGCTCCGATGCGGCGGCGCGCAATGCCCATCGTCGTCGAAACCTGCTCCATAAAGAATTCGATCAGTTCAGGAATATCCTCGCGCCGTTCCGACAGCGCGGGCGCCCGGATCGGCACGACCGAAAGGCGGTGGAACAGATCTTCGCGAAACCCGCCTTCGGTGATCGCGTCGCCCAAGTTGCGGCTGGTCGACGAGATGATGCGAACGTCGACATGGACGCGGGCCGAGCCGCCCACCCGCTGGAAATTCTGTTCGACGAGAACGCGCAGGATCTTGGCCTGCGTCTCCAGCGGCATATCGGCCACTTCGTCGAGATAAAGCGTGCCGCCATGGGCTTCTTCAAGGGCTCCTACTTGCCTGGCGCGATCGGGGCCGGCCTCGACGCCGAACAATTCGCTTTCCATCCGGTCGGGCGTCATCGTCGGCGCGTTGATAACCAGAAAAGGTCCGTCGGCGCGGCTCGAATGTTCGTGAATGAGTCTCGCCGTCAGTTCCTTGCCAGCGCCGACGGGACCGGAAATGAGAACCCGCGAATTGGCCGGGCCGACGCGCTCGATGACCCGGCGAAGATTGTTGATCGTGGCGGAAGAGCCCACGAGACGATTGATCGCCCCGGACCGGGCGCGCAGGTCGGTGACCTCGCGCTTGAGACGGGAAGTCTCCAGCGCCCGATCGGCGATGAGGATCAGCCGATCCGCCTTGAACGGCTTTTCGATGAAATCATAGGCGCCCAGTTTGATCGCCGACACCGCCGTCTCGATATTGCCATGGCCGGAAATCATCACGATGGGAACATTGGGATGCTGCTGCTTGACGATCTCCAGCAATTGCAACCCGTCGAGCCGCGAACCCTGCAGCCATATGTCGAGCAGGATCAGTTGGGGACGCCGCGCTTCGATGGCGGTGAGCGCTTCGTCGGAATTGCGCGCCAGGCGCGTTCCGTGACCTTCATCGGAGAGAATCCCGGAGACGATCTCCCGGATATCGTCCTCGTCGTCGACAATCAGAATGTCTGTGGCCATTGCTACATCAATTCTCGCTCATTCGCGCCAGGCGCGGGGGAAGATTCGGTTCGCGCCGGGTCGCCGCCGATCGGCAGATTCAGTCTGACCTGGGCGCCGCGGCCGCCGTCCTCGCGCGCCAGTCCGTCGAGCAATTCGACGCCTCCGCCGTGATCTTCGAGGATTTTGATGACGATCGGCAGGCCGAGTCCGGTGCCTTCGGCGCGCGTCGTCACATAGGGCTCCGTCAATTTGTCGCGATCTTGGCTCGGGAAGCCCTTGCCGTTGTCGCTCACCGAAATGCAGGCGATCGAATCGGGATCGACATTCATCTCGACAAGTATGCGCCCCTTCCCTTTGGCGCCGCCCTCAAGCGCATCGATCCCCTCGGTCGCGTTCTTGATGACGTTGGTGAGCGCTTGCGAAATGAGACGCCGGTCGAATTTGGCAAATACAGGCTCGCTTGGAAGCCTTTCTTCGATCGTGATTTCCGGACGCCCCACTCGCATCAGAAACAACACCTGGCGCACGCAATCGACAAGGTCGTCGCGCATCGGCCTTGCCTTGGGCATGCGTGCAAAGGACGAAAATTCGTCGACCATGCGCTTGATGTCGTCGACCTGGCGGATGATCGTGTCCGTGCACTGATCGAATACGTCGCGCCCCTCGACAATGAGGCGCCCGTAGCGGCGCTTGAGACGTTCGGCCGAAAGCTGGATCGGCGTCAGCGGGTTCTTGATCTCGTGGGCGATGCGGCGCGCCACATCGGCCCAGGCCGCCGTCCGCTGCGCGCTGACGAGATCGGAGATGTCGTCGAGCGTTATCACGCTGCCCTGATCGGCGCGTTGCGGATTGCTGGTCACGCGAACGTTGAGGATGCGCTCGCGCCCTTCGCGCTGCAATTTGGCCTGCGTTTGATGAAGCCGCAGCCGCGTCGTGCGCGCCTCCTGCAAGATTGCGCCTAGCGCCGGCAAGACGTTCTCGATGCGGGCGCCGACCAGGCCCTGGCCGCCTTCGCTGGGCCCAAGCAATCGCTCGGCGGCGGCATTGCTGACCGTAATGATTCCCTGCGCATTGACGCCGATGACGCCGGCCGGAACGCCCGATAAGACCGCCTCGGTAAAAGCGCGCCGCTCGTCGTTCAGCGCATTGGCGGCGATCAGCCGATTCTGTTGCTGGCTCAGCTCAAGCGTCATCTTGTTGAACGTCTCGCCCAAATGTCCCAAATCGCCTTCGGCGCGGCGCGTCGGCACCTGCACATAGAGATTGCCGGAGGCGACCTCGTCGGTCGCCCGGATGAGCCTGCGGATCGGCGCAACCAACTGGTTGGCGAAAGTCAAACCTAGCCAAACCGCGGAAAACACCATGGTCAGCGCCAACAGCACGAACATGATGCCGAAACCGAGCTCGATATTGTGGCGCGCGCCGTCGAACGCGCTATAGGTCGCCAGCACATCCGTCGCGTCGCGGGAGAACCGGTCGGAGAACGGATCGATCGGCCGTCCGGCGTAGAAAAACCTGTCTTCGAGACCCTGGATCGGGCGCAGGGCCACAAAGACGGCGCCATCGGCAAGGAGCAGACAAAGCGGCTCGCCCTTTTTGGCGTCCTCGAAATCGGCGGGATCGGGAGTGGCGACTTGGCGAGGATCGGAACCGGCGGCCCGGTCGTCGATCGATCCGTCGCTTTTCATGATCAGCGCGACGCTAAATCCCAATAATTGGGCGCGTGAGGTCAGATAATCATGCGGGAGCCCGCGATCGGAGTGCAAAAGGGGCGCGCTTTGCCCAATATCCGAAGCGGTCGCCGCGGTGTCGCGCAACAAGGTGCGACATTGGAACTCGCGATAGAGGTGCGCGGCCTGGGTGGTTTCGCTTATGAAGACGCTGATATCCTTCATGAACACGGGGTTGAGGCCGCGCTCGAGGGAGACGGTCGCGACAACCGCCGTCACCAGCGCCGGAATCGCCGCAACGAGCGAAAAGAGCGCCACCACTCGAAGATGGAGCCTGGCGCCTGCGCGCCCGGCGCGCCGCGCCGCGATCAGATTGCGCGCCTCGAGCCCGATCAGCACCAGCAATATGAGGATGATGAGACCATTGCCGCCAAAAATGGCCAGCACCACGAAGGGCGAGGGAATGACCGGCGTGAAGCCGGCGAAGACGACAAATGTCGCTATGGCGAGAAGCAAGGCGGCTGCAACCGCCAAAGGTCCAAAGCGCCCCGCTGTCCGCCCTTCTTCAAACTGACGCGCGCTTTCCGCGCCTTTTTGAGGGCTTGAGCTATCCACGTCTCGCCAAATTCCTTCGCGTTGTCGACGCGGCTCATTGCGCGCACAAAGTTGCAACTATGCAACGTTGTTGCAAGATTGCGACAAATTGGCGGCGGGCTTAGGCGAAGAATGGCGTGAGCGCACGAGAAATCAGCGGATCGTGCGGATTGTCCGCAAATCGAGATCGCGAATCTTTTTGCGCAGCGTGTTGCGATTGAGGCCGAGCACTTCGGCCGCCTTGATCTGATTGCCGCGCGTCGTCGCCAGAGTCGCGGCGATCAGCGGCGCCTCCAGTTCCCGCAACAGACGATGATAGAGGCCGACCGGGGGCAGGTCATGGCCGAACGAGCGGAACAATTCGGAGACGTGCCGCTCCATCCCTAACGAGAAAGATTCATTGGCGCCGGCGCCCGACGGGGCGCGCGCGCCATTGGCGAGATTGGACGAGGTCGGCGGCCCCAGCGTTTGCAGCGGCGCGTTGAGGCCAAGCTCCGTCTCGATAAGCGCCTCGGTGATCGTGTCTTGCGGATAGAGCGCGGCGAGGCGGCGCGCCAGATTTTCCAATTCCCGGATATTGCCGGGCCACGGATACCGGCGCAGCCGCTCCAGCGCTGCGGCGTCCAAATGTTTGGGCGGCAAGCCGTCCGCGACCCCCTGAGCGAAGAAATGGCGCGCGAGATCGCCGATGTCTTCGGTCCTTTCGCGCAACGGCGGCAAGCGCAGCGGCACGACGTTGAGGCGGAAGAACAGATCTTCTCGAAACGAGCCTTGCTGGATCGAATAACGCAAATCCTTGTTGGTGGCCGCTACAATGCGCACGTCCGTCTTGATCGGCGTGCGCCCGCCCACCGTCGTATATTCGCCCTGCTGCAGCACGCGCAGCAGCCGGGTCTGCGCCTCCATCGGCATGTCGCCGATCTCATCGAGGAACAAAGTGCCGCCGTCCGCCTGCTCAAATCGACCGACCGAACGCACATTGGCGCCGGTGAAGGCGCCCTTCTCATGTCCGAACAATTCACTTTCGATCAGATCCCGGGGGATGGCGGCCATGTTGATGGCGACGAAGGGGCCGCTTTTGCGCTTGCCGTAATCATGCAGCGCGCGGGCGACGAGTTCCTTGCCGGTGCCCGATTCGCCGGTGATCATCACCGTGAGATCCGTCTGCATGAGGCGCGCCAGCGAGCGATAAATGTCCTGCATGGCCGGCGAGCGACCGATGAGCGGCATCGAATCGGCCACCGGAGAGGCTTCAAGCTCACCCGCCTTGCGGCGCTTGGGCTCGGCGAGGGCGCGTCCGACAATGCCGACCAATTCCTTCAGATCGAACGGCTTGGGCAGATATTCATAGGCGCCGCGCTCGGACGCCTTGATGGCCGTCATGAACGTGTTCTGGGCGCTCATGACGATGATCGGCAGGTCGGGGCGCAATCTCTTGATGCGCGGCAACAGTTCGAAGGCGTTGTCGTCCGGCATGACGACGTCGGTGATGACCAGATCGCCCTCGCCCGCGGCGACCCATCGCCACAGGCCCGCAACGGTGCCGGTTGCGCGCACTTCATAACCGGCGCGCGAAAGCGCCTGATTGAGAACGGTTCGAATTGCCGCGTCGTCGTCGGCGACAAGAATATGCCCTGACGGCATTCATTTTGCTCCATGAGCCCGATGCGTTCCTGGATTCACACGAACGGATCAAAGCTCCCATTTTTCGGTCTGCTGCATTTTCTTCACGCGAAACGGCGTCCGCTTTGCTTGAAAATGCTCAAACGCTCTGTTCTTGGGCGACCTTCCGGCGCAGCGCGCGAAAGAGCCCGCCGGACGAAAGCCTATCCCGGCGCGCTTGCCGGGCGACCCGAACGGAGCGCATCCAAAGGCATCAGCACCCGAAAAGTCGTTAGGCGCGGATGGGACTCGAACTCGATGATGCCGCCGTGATCGCCGATTACCTTAGCGACAAGTGCAAGACCGAGGCCAGAGCCCGAAGATTTGGTCGTCACGAACGGATCGAACAAATGGCCGGCAATGTCGTTTGGCACACCCGGACCATTGTCGCGAATACAAATCTCCAGCGGCAGGCCGACCGGCTCGAGGGAGCCTGACGTCCTGAGCCGGACGCCGGGGCGATAGGCGGTTGTCAGCGTTATCTCTCCATCAAACCCTTCATTGCCAATGGCTTCGGCGGCATTCTTGATGAGATTAAGGAACACCTGGATAAGCTGGTCGCGCGAGGCCAGGACATGCGGCAGCGACGGATCGTAGATTTCACGAAAGCGAATATGACGCGCGAAGCCGGCCAGCGCGAGGCGCTTAACATGGTCGAGCACCGCATGGATGTTGAGGCTTTCGCGCGGAACCGGACGCTCGTCGGAAAAAGATTCCATGCGATCCACGAGTTTGACGATCCGATCGGTCTCCTCGCAAATCAGCTGCGTGAGGGCGCGATCCTCGTCGCTAACCGCGCTTTCGAGCAATTGGGCCGCCCCGCGGATGCCCGAAAGCGGATTTTTGATCTCATGCGCGAGCATTGCGCCCAGCGCGGTGACCGATCGCGCGGCGCCGCGATGGGTCAACTGCCTGTCCATTTTTTCAGCAATTGACCGTTCTTGCAGCAGAAGCGCGACGCCGCCGCCGCTTTCCGGCAAAGGCGAAACAAAAGCGTCGACCAATCGCCCGAGACCTGTGCGCGGCGTGCTGGCATCGAGCTTGTAGCCGCTGATCGGCGCCTGGCCGTCGATCGCCTCTTCGACGAGGTCGAGCACCGGCGAGCCGAACGGCATGATGTCTGAGAGTCGCGAGCGCTGCAACATCGCCCGTCCCATATCGAAAAAGTGCTCCGCCGCATTGTTGACGTCGCGGATCTGTCCCGTGGCGTCGAGCGCCAAAATCGGCTGCGACAGGGCATTGAGTAGCCGCATCGCGTCGGCGAAGGCCTCTTGATGGGTCGACTGAACCTTGGCGCGCGGGTTCATGCCGCGACCTTGTCTTCGAATTGGACGAACGCCTCAGCCAGAAGCGCACGCGCTTTGACGGCATCCTCGCAAGTCACGAGCGCCAGCCGACGGGCCGGCGACGCGCCGGCTTTCTCTGCATAGGCGGAAAGATGCGTGCGCGCATGACGCAGGCCCGCATGCGAGCCAAACAAGCCGAGCAAAGTGTCGAAATGCTCGAGCGCCGCTTCCCGCCGCAAATTCATCGCCGGCTCTTCAAGCGCGGCGTCCGCCGCGAGCGCACGGGACATCTGGCCGACGATCCAGGGCGCGCCGATCGCGGCGCGCCCGACCATGACAGCTCTTGCGCCCGAAAGCGCCAGCATTGCTTTCGCGTCCTCGAGGCTCGCGCAATCGCCATTGACGGCGACCGGAATGGCGACAGCACCGACCACCGCCCGCACCGCCGCCCAATCGGCGCGGCCCTTGTAGAACTGGCAGCGCGTGCGCCCATGTACGCTCAGCATGGCGACGCCCGCCGCCTCGGCGCGACGCGCCAATTCCGGAGCGTTTAAGCTATTTTCGTCCCAACCGAGGCGCATTTTGAGGGTAACGGGCGCGGCGACGGCGCCGATGACCGTCTCCACGATGCGCATGGCGTGATCGAGGTCGCGCATCAGCGCGCTGCCGGCAAGGCCGCCTGCTACGCGTCTGGCCGGACAGCCCATGTTGATGTCGATGATGTCGGCGCCGGCCGCCTCGGCCCGCCGCGCCGCGCGACCCATCGCGACCGGATCGCGCCCCACGAGTTGCACGACATGGGGCGCAACCCCTTCTCCCTCGGCGCGCAGGTTGCTTTCGTCCTCGCCGGCAAGATAGGTGTCGCAGGCCACCATTTCGGTCACGACGAGACTCGCGCCGAAACGCCGCGCAATGCGGCGCATCCCGACGTCGGTAACCCCGGACATGGGCGCCAGCATCGCCCGGCCGTCGAGAAGCAACGGACCGATGCGCAGGCTCACGTCCGACATGTGCCTAGATTTTGTGCAATTGTCATTCTGCACATATTCTAATCAATTCCAACGCGACAGCAAGCGTTCAATGGCGCCGAAGCCGCGACAAATACGACCGCCCATGGCGCGGACCGGCCGCTGGAGCGGCCCGCGGCCAGTCCTTTGAACTTCAGACAAGCTGGCAGTTGACGCCGGGCAATCAAACCGCGACAGAGCGTCGCCCGGTCCCAGGAGCCGCCTTTTGTCGCAACCGCCCAAAGTTTCGCTAATCGTGGTCGCGGCCGGACGCGGCGCGCGCCTTGGCGGCGGCGAGCCCAAGCAATACCGGCTTTGCGCCGGCCGCCCCCTGCTCTGCCATACATTGGAGGCGCTCGCGGCGGCCCATGAATTTTGCGCGACGACGATCGTCATCCATTCCGATGATCGCCCGCGCTATGACAAGGCCGTCGCGGTTCTTTCTCCTGGTTGCGCGGCGACATTGGGTCCGCCGGCGCAGGGCGGGGCGACTCGCCAGGCCAGCGTGCTGGCGGGCCTGGAAGCGCAAGCGGCGCAGACGCCCGGTCTCGTGCTCATTCATGACGGGGCCCGCGCGTTCCCTTCGACGGCCCTGATACGGCGCGCCATCGCCGCGGGCGAGCAATTTGGCGCGGCCGCGCCCGGAACGCGGCTCACCGACACGGTCAAGGAAGTGGATCCAGCTGGCCTCGTTGTCGCAACCCCCGCCCGCGCGGGTTTGCGCGCCGTGCAGACGCCGCAGAGTTTTCGCTTCGATCTCATTCTCGAGGCGCACCGCAGCGCCGCGCGGGCCGGCGTGGAGGGCCTGACAGACGACGCCGCTGTCGCCGAATGGGCCGGTCATGGGTCGCACATATTCGAGGGCGAGCCCGGCAATGTGAAGATCACGACCGCGCAGGATCTTGCTGAGGCCGAGGCGCGGCTATTCCATCGGGCCGCCGACATTCGCGTCGGCCAGGGCTTTGACGTCCATGCTTTCGCCGCGGGCGATCATGTGTGGCTCGGCGGGGTGAAAATCCCTCATTCGCACGCCCTGTCGGGCCATTCCGACGCGGATGTGGCGTTGCACGCGATTACCGACGCCGTGCTTGGCGCGATTGGCGATGGCGACATTGGCGCGCATTTCCCGCCCAGCGATGCGCAATGGCGGGGCGCGGCCTCGCATATTTTTCTTGCGGATGCGATGGGGCGAGTTCGGGCCCTGGGCGGGATCGTCGCGCATATCGACGTCACGCTGATCTGCGAATCCCCGAAGATCGGGCCGTATCGCGACGCGATGCGGGCGCGGATCGCCGAAATCGCCGGCCTCGACATTGGCCGGGTCGGCGTCAAGGCGACGACGTCGGAGCGCCTCGGCTTTACCGGCCGCGGCGAAGGCATAGCCTGCCTGGCGAGCGCCACGCTGCGGCTTCCGTGGCGCGATCGGCCATAGACTGGCGTTTTGGAGCTCGATATGTTCTCAACCGAACTCAACGAACGCGCCGCCGCCCTGATCGGGCTTTATCGGGCGCGCGGACTCAAGATCGCCACAGCTGAATCCTGCACCGGCGGCCTCGTCGCCGGCCTGCTGACCGAGATTCCGGGCTCTTCGGCCGTGATCGAGCGCGGATTCGTCGTTTATTCCAATGAAGCCAAGCAGGAGCTGCTGGACGTGCCGGCGCGAACGCTCGCCGCCTACGGCGCCGTCAGCGAACAGACGGCCAGAGCCATGGCGCAAGGCGCGCTCGACCATTCGCATGCCGATTTCGCCGTGGCCGTCACAGGCATCGCCGGCCCCGACGGCGGCACGCAAGAGAAGCCCGTCGGCCTTGTTCATTTCGCCTGTGCGGGGGCGAAGGGCGGCGTCGTCGCCCTTGAGAGGCGCTATGGGGCGCTGAGCCGGGCGGCGATCCGGCTGGCCTCGGTCGATACGGCGCTGAATATGCTGGAACAGGCCGCCAGCTAATCCGGTTTGCGTCCATAGACTACATCCGCCCTCGCCTCAAAGGCCTGCGCGAATTTGCGGAAGGCGACATCGAACATCGAGCCCATCAGCGCGGCCAGAATTCGGCTGCGAAATTCGTAGGATATGAAAAATTCAATCTTCGAGTCCGGCGATTCCGGTTCATCGCGAAAATCCCAGGTGTTTTCGAGGTAGCTGAACGGCCCTTCGACATATTCGACGAGAACCTTCAGTTGCGCGCGATCGAGCGTCACGCGGCTCATGAATTTTTCGCGGATTGCGCGATAGCCGACCGCCATGTCGCACAAAAGCACCTGCTCCCCGCCGGCGCCGCTCGCTCGCCGGCGCACGCGCAGCGATTGGCAGAGCGGCACGAATTCGGGATATCGCTCGACATCGGCGACGAGGTCGAACATTTCGACGGCCGAATGGCGCACCCGCCGCATCGTCTTGAAGGAAGGCATCGCGACCCGATATCTCTGGCCGGTCGATAGCGGCGCGGCGCCCGCGGCGGAAGAAATTGGGGTCAGCCGGCCCAAACCATATAGGCGTCAAGCGCGGCGAAAAGCAGCGCCGAAATGATCGTCGTCCACAGCGCCTTACGCGCCAGCATCGGAGCGACCGGCGCGCCGGCGTCGACGCCCGGCGGCAGCGCCGAGCCTGCTTCGTCGGGCGATTTCACGCCGAACGGCAGGACCGCGAACAGAACGATCCACCAGATCGTGAAATAGACCGCGATCGACATTGGGGCCGTCATGCCAGCTCCCAGGCGTCAACGACAATCCGCCAAGCGCGGACCGGACGGGCGTTAAAAACCGATGCGCCCCGGGCGCTCAAGGATTATTTCGGCGGTTCTGGCGCCGGCGCGGCCGGAGCGGGCGCCGGCGACGGCGCGGACCCTGAGGCGCCCCTCTGATCTTCCATCTTCTTGAGCTGATCGAGCAGGTTGCCCGGCTGGGCGGGCGCGCTTGTCGAAGAAGGCGCGGTGGTATCGATGATCGAGCGCGGCGCGCGGCTCCAGCCCGCAATGATCGACATGATGAGGGAAGTCGCGAAGAACAAGGCGCCCAGGATCGCGGTGGCGCGCGACAGCGCATTGGCCTGGCCGCGCCCGGTCATGAAACCCCCGCCCCCGCCAATGCCCAGCGCGCCGCCTTCCGAGCGTTGCAAAAGCACGACGGCCACAAGGGCGATCACCACCAGGAGGTGAATGACGATAAGGACGGTTTGCATCTTCTAACCTTGTCAATCCCAGCCGCGCCCGAAGGGCTGCCCTATAAGTTGGGCGGCTCCTAGCATGGCGCAAGGGGCGCGTCCACGCTTGCGGCGGGATGTCGCCGCGACGCCGCGTCTTCCCCGAGCGCCTCCCGCGCACGCCAAATCGGCTTAGACGTAAGCGCCCGCTATGCCGATGAAATCGGCCGCCTTCAGGCTGGCGCCGCCCACCAGCGCCCCATCGACATAGGGCAGGCCGAGAATTTCCCTTGCGTTGGACGGCTTGACCGAGCCGCCGTAGAGGATGCGCATATGCGCGCCCGCCGCTCCATAAAGCTTGCCGAGCAGTTCGCGGATCTCCGCATGCATTTGCGCGACATCCTCGACGGTCGGCGTCAGGCCCGTGCCGATCGCCCATACCGGCTCGTAGGCGACCGTGAGCTCGGCCGGCGTCGCCTTAAGGGGCAACGAGCCCTCAAGCTGCGCGCAAACGACTTTGACCGCCTCACCCGCTTCCCGCTCTCCCTTCGTTTCCCCGACGCAGACGATCGCCACCATGCCCGCCTTATTGGCGGCCTCCGCCTTGGCCCTCGCCATCGCGTCGCTTTCGCCATAGCCGCCACGCCGCTCCGAATGCCCGACGATCACGTAGGAAGCGCCAGCGTCCTTCAGCATTGCCGCGGAAACATCGCCCGTATAGGCGCCGGTTATGCCGGGATGGCAATTTTGCGCGCCCAGCAAGACGGGGCCGCCTTCCAGCAGGCCGGCAGCGCTCATAGTGAGCGTCGAAGGCGGGCACACCAGCACTTCGGCTATCCCCGCTTCGCCCGCCTCAACGGCCCGGCGCATCGCCGCGATCTCGGAGAGCGAGGCTCTGAAGCCGTGCATTTTCCAATTGCCCGCCACCAGCGGCCGGGGATTTCGGGACATATTTTAGCCTCGTGAGCCTCAGGGGAATGCGCGCCAGCCGATTAACACCCCCCGCCCGCCTATGCAAAGACGCGCGACGTCGCTAGATAGGGCCGCGCGGGCCGCGCGGGCCGCCGCGCCGAACGATCTTCAGGGACTGGAATCTAAGGGATAACAGGGCAATGCTCGAAAGTATCCGCGCCGCCTCGCAAGGAGTGGTCGGCAGGTCGATCATGACGATCGTGCTCGGTCTCATCGTCGTCAGCTTCGCCGTATGGGGCATTGGCGACGTTTTCCGCGGCTTTGGCTCCAACAAGATCGCCACCGTCGGCGGCGCGTCGATCACGCCGGACGAGTACCGCAACACCTATCAGAGGATCATGCAGCAATATCAGCGCCAGACGAAGACCGGCCTGACCAACGCCGAGGCTCATGCGATCGGCCTCGACGCGCAAGCGCTCGCTCGCCTGATCGCCGACACCGCCCTCGATGTACAGGCCCGCTCGCTCGGGCTGGCCATATCGGATGAGACGATCGCCGACGCCGTCCGCAACGATCCCCAACTGAAGGACGCGTCGGGAGCGTTCAGCCGCGATCTTTTCAACCAGGCCTTGCGCGACGCGGGCCTAAGCGAGCGCGGCTTCATCGCCCAACAACGCAACACTTATTTGCGCCAGCAGATCGGCGTCTCGCTCGCCGATGGCCTGACGGCGCCCAAAGCCTTGGTCGAAGCGCTCGCCCGCTTTGAGAATCAAAGCCGCAATATCGATTATGTCGTGCTGCCGCCGGCTGCGGCCGGCGAGATCGCGGCCCCGACGCAAGAAGCGCTGCAAAGCTTTTTCAATGATCGCAAGGCAAGCTACCGGGCGCCCGAATATCGCGCCGTCAATGTCCTTGCCGTCACGCCGGCGACGCTCGCCAAGCCGGGCGAAGTCACGGACGACGATGCGCGCGCGCTCTATGAAAAGGTCAAGGCTTCGCGCTTCGGCGCGCCCGAAAAGCGCAAGCTGCAGCAGATCGTATTTCCCACCGAGGCGGAAGCCGATGAAGCGCTCGCCAAGATCAAGGCCGGGGCCAGCTTCGACGAAATCGCCAAGGCGCGCAATCTCACGGACAAGGACGTCGATCTTGGCCAGGTGACGCGGGCAGGCCTTTTCGACAAGGCGGTGGCGGAGGCGAGTTTCGCTTTGGCGGCCGGCGCCGTCAGCGATGTCGTCAAAAGCCAGTTCGGGCCGGTTATCCTGCGCGTCACCGAGATCGCGCCCGCCAACCTCAAGCCCTATGAGGAAGTCGCCGGCGACCTTAAGAAGGAGATCGCGCTGGATCGCGCGGCGGCTGACGCGCTCAACCTGCACGACAAGATCGAGGATGCGCGGGTGGCGGGCAAGTCGTTAAGCGAGGCAGGCAAATCGATCGGCCTCGAGACGCGCGCAATTGCGGCCATCGACGCCAGCGGCCTCGACAAGAGCGGCGCAGCCGTCGACGGGCTGGAGGAAAAAGCCAATTTGCTGCGCGCGGTCTTCGCTTCCGACGTCGGCGTCGATGATCAACCGCTGCCGACGAAAGATCGCGGCTTCGTATGGTTCGAAGTGACAAAGGTCGAACCGCCGCGCGATCGCCCGCTCGACGAGGTGAAAGACCAGGTCGAAAAGCAATGGCGGGATGATCAGATCGCCAAAGCTCTATCGGCCAAAGCCGCCGACATGGCGCAAAAACTCAATGCGGGCGCGACGCTCGCCAGCCTTGCCGAAGCCGAGAAGCTGGAGGTAAAGAGCGCGGCCGACGTGCATCGGCGCGGCGGCGGCGGACTCGACGAAAGCGTCGTGACCGCAATATTCCAGGCGCCGTCCGATGGGGCGGGTTCGGCCGAGACGCCGGAGGGACGCGTCGTCTTCAAGATCTCCGCCGATTCAACGCCGCCGGTCGATGCCGCCGCCCCGAACGTAAAGGCCCTGCAGAGCAGGGCCGCGGGCGGAGTGACCGACGACCTCATCGGCCAATATATTTCCGCGCTGGAGCAGCAACTCGGCGTGCGCGTCGACGAGAATGCGTTGCAGACGGCCGAGGGCAGCTGAAGCCGACATGATCGCCGCCCAGGATTTCGACGCTTTTTCAGCAGGTTATCAAAGTGGGCGCGCCGGCGTTTGCGTCACGACGCTGGTGGCCGACCTCGAAACCCCCGTCTCCGCCTATCTGAAACTTGCGGAGGGGCGGACGGGCAATATGTTCCTGCTCGAATCGGTCGAGGACGGCGCCCAGCGCGGGCGCTATTCGATGATCGGCCTCGATCCGGATTTGGTCTGGCGCTCGACGGGCGCGCATTCGCAGATCAATCGACGCGCCTTGCTCGACGCGGAGGCCTTTGTCCCCTGCCCCGGCAAGCCGCTCGACGCGCTGCGCGCATTGCTCGCCGAATCGCGCATCGAAATTCCAACCGGCCTGCCGCCGATGGCGGCCGGAGTTTTCGGCTATCTCGGCTATGACATGGTGCGCCATATGGAGCGTCTGGCGCCCGCCAAACCCGATCCGATCGGCGTGCCCGAAGCGATCATGATCCGCCCGACGGTGATGGTCATTTTCGATGGCGTGCGCGATGAAATTTCGATCGTCACGCCCGTTCGCCCGGCCAGGGGCCTCAGCGCGCGAGCCGCGTTCGAAAGCGCGCAGGCGCGGCTGGAGGCGATCGTCGCCGTGCTCGAGGGCCCGCTCGCCCATATCCCGCCGCCCGTCGATCCGACAATGATCGCCGGCGAGGCGAAGTCCAATACGAGCAAGACAGAATTTCACGACATGGTCGTCAAGGCCAAGGAATATGTCGTGGCGGGCGACGTGTTTCAGGTCGTGCTGTCGCAGCGTTTCACCAGCCTCTTCGACCTGCCCGCCTTCTCGCTCTATCGCGCGCTGCGGCGCGTCAATCCCTCGCCCTATCTTTGCTATCTCGATTTTGGCGGCTTCCAGATCGTCGTCTCGAGCCCGGAAATCCTCGTGCGGGTCAGCGAGGGCAGAGTGACGATCCGCCCGATCGCCGGCACGCGCTGGCGCGGCAAGACACGCGAGGAGGATCAGCGCCTCGCCGCCGAACTATTGGCCGACCCGAAGGAGCGCGCCGAACATCTGATGCTGCTGGATCTCGGCCGCAACGATGTCGGGCGCGTCGCCAAAATCGGCACGGTGAAAGTGACCGACAGTTTCTTTGTCGAGCGCTACAGCCATGTCATGCATATCGTCTCGAACGTGGAGGGCGAGATCGAGGCCAGGCACGACAATCTGGCCGCGCTCGCCGCCGGCTTTCCCGCCGGCACCGTCTCGGGCGCGCCCAAAGTGCGCGCGATGGAGATCATCGACGAATTGGAGAAGGACAAGCGCGGCATCTATGCCGGCTGCATCGGCTATTTCGGCGCCGCGGGCGACATGGACACCTGCATCGTGCTGCGCGCCTCGATCGTGAAGGATGGGCGCATGCATGTGCAGGCCGGCGCCGGCATCGTCTATGATTCCGACCCCGGCTATGAGGAGCGCGAATGCGTCAACAAGGCCAAGGCGCTGTTTCGCGCCGCTGAAGAGGCGGTGCGGTTTGCCACCAGCGCGAGGCGCGGACAATAGCGACGACCCCTTCGCCCGCTTGCGGGAGAAGGTGTCATGCGCAGCATGACGGATGAGGGCGTCTCAGAATGTGACGCGGGAACCGCGCCCTGCCCCTCAATGTCGCGCCGCCCCTCATCCGACCCGACTTCGTCGGGCCACCTTCTCCCGCTTCGCGAGAGAAGGGCGGGCGCCCGCCCTCACCTTATCGGCGGCGCATATTGCAGGCCGCCCTTGGTCCATAGCGCATTGAGGCCGCGCTTGATCTTGATCGGCGAGCCGTCGCCAACGTTGCGGTCGAACGATTCGCCGTAATTGCCGACCCCCTTGATGATGCGATAGGCCCAGTCGTTGGTGAGCCCCAGGCCCTTGCCGAAATCGCCTTCGACCCCAAGCAGCCGACGGATATCGGGATTATCCGATTTCAGCTTCTCGTCGACATTGGCTTTGGTGACGCCGTCTTCCTCGGCGGTGATCAGCGCATAGTGGGTCCATTGCACGATCTCGAACCATTGAATGTCGTCCTTGCGCACCGACGGCCCCAGCGGTTCCTTGGAAATGATGTCGGGCAACACGACATGGTCGTCGGGGACGGCGAGCTTCAGGCGCTCGGCGTAGAGGCCGGAGGCGTCCGTCGTATAGGCGTCGCAGCGGCCAGAATCATAGGCCTTCACGGTCTCGTCGTCGGTCGCGAAGGTCACCGGCTCGAATTTGATATTATGGGCGCGAAAGAAATCGGCGACGTTGAGTTCGGTGGTGGTGCCCTGCTGGACGCAGACCGAAGCGCCGTCGAGTTTGACAGCCGAATCGATTCCGAGCTTCTTGCGCACGATGAAGCCCTGGCCGTCGTAATAATTGACGCCGGTGAAAAACATGCCGCCGGTCTCGCGCGAGAGAGTCCAGGTCGTGTTGCGGACGAGGACATCGATCTCGCCCGAGGCCAGGATCGTCGGGCGATCCTTGGCGTTGATGGGAATGAATTGGACCTTGGTGGGATCGTTGAAGATCGCGGCGGCAAGCGCGCGGCATTCGTCAACGTCGAGTCCCTTCCAGACGCCCTGGTCGTCGGGCAGGCCAAATCCGGCAAGTCCGACATTGGAGCCGCATTTGAGCGTTCCCCGAGCCTTCACCTGATCGAGCGTGCCGGCGGCGGCGAGGGTCGCGCCAGCGCAGAAAAGCGCGGCGCCGGCAAATAGGGGCAGCAGTCGTTTCATCGCGGGAACTCCTCGGATTGGCGGGGGATCGTAGCCGGTCCAAAGGCGCGGCGGAAGGGCTTTACGCGCAAGACATTGATTGGCGCGTCCCGTAAAGGATATTATCGTCGCGGCTGTCCGGAGTTTTCCAGCTCATGGCCAAATCAATGCGCTCGCCTCGTCGTTTGGCTCTCCTTTGCGCGGCGTCGTTGACCGGGGCGCCGGCCCTGGCCGACGCCCCGGCCCCTGACCGCACCAGCGAGCTTCGCGAGACGGCCAAGGCCTATTTCGGCAAGGCCGCGATCGACCTGGGCGTCATCGCCATCGAACCGCAGGGCGACGGCTATCTCGCGACGATCGATTTTCAGCGCGTGGTCGATGCGCTGCATCTGCCCGAAGGCCGGCTGGCGGTTGGGCGCTGGTCGATCGTGATGATTCCGCTGGCGGATGGGGCGTGGAATATCGTCGCCGACAATTGGCCCTGGATCGCCTTCGACGCGCCGGCCGACATAGCGCGCCGGCCGACATAGGTTCGGTCAGCGGCTCGATAAAGGCCAACGGCTTCCGCCTCGACGGCGTCTATGAACCCGCGCTCGGCGCCTTTCGCAGTTCGGCCTGGCGCGCCGAGGAGGTCGATTTCAAAATTTATACGCTGGACCCCGCGAAATCCGAAACTCAGGATATTCAATTTCATCAACTCGGCGTGGCGATCGACACGCAAGCGGCCGACGCCGGCGGCGCGGTGACGACGAAGTTTAGGGAAAAAGACGAGGGCGCGCACCAAACGCTGCTGCTTACGCATCCCGCCGTCGGAGCCGCGTCGCCGCCGCCGACGAACAGCGTTTACAGTCAGGGACCGTCGGAGATCGAGGGATCGTATGAGGGACTGCGCACGACGCAATTGCTCGATCTCTGGCGTTTCCTCGTCGCCTTGGCCGATCGGGACGATCCCGACGCCGCGATCGGGGCGCAAAACGAATTGCGGGCCAAGCTTCTGGCGATGCTGCCCCTGTGGGACAACGTCAATGCAACCGCGACAATTCGCGACGTCGCGATAGAAACGCCGGGAATCGCGATCTCGGTCAAAACCTTGTCCGAGACTTTGGCGATCGGCGGCCTCGACGCGCGGAGCGACTTGCGGCTGGCGTTGAAATTAGACGATTTTAGTCTCAAATCGCCTTTGATTCCGGCATGGATCCAGCCTTTGACGCCGACGGCGGTCGATTTTGACATGAAATTATCGGTGGCCGGCCTCGACAAGGTCGCGCGCGTTGCCATCGAGGATTTCGACTTCGCGGCGAAGCCTCCGTTGTCCGCCATCAGCGATGCGAAAATCGCGGCTATTCTAGCCGCCGGCGACCCGAAGCTGACCCTCGCCCCCGGCCGCCTGACCTCGCCGAGCCTGGACCTGACGTTCGAGGGCGAGCTTGCGTTGACGCCAAAACCCGCTGGCCGATTCAAGGTGACGGCCGATGCGCTCGACAAGACGCTCGCCGTCCTCGCCGAGGCGGCCGATGCCGACGCGCAGATGCAACCGGCGGTGCTGGGCGTCACCTTCCTGAAAGGCCTGGCCAAGCAGGACGGCAACGGCAGGTTGGCCTGGGAGATCGAGATCGACGGCGACGGGGCGGTGACGGTGAACGGGATGGCGATGCCGGAAAATTGAGCGCCGCCGTCGCGGCCGCGCTTGTCACGGCCGTCCAGATGCCAATGCCTCGCATTCGTCCGCACGCGGCGGCGACACAATGCGCTTTCAAGTCTCGCCGCGGCGGAACGGCTTGGATGGCCGCGACAAGCGCGGCCATGACGTAAGGGCTTTGAATTTGGTCCCGACAACGGCTCTTTCCAGTTGACGCGCCCCGGCGGGCTCTCCACTTTGCCGCGACTTCTCGACGAGAACGCTGGCAATGACCAAACTGACGCCCGAATCCCGCAAAAAGCTGCGCTCGCGCTCGCGCCTCGTGCATCTCGGCCGCGATGCCGAGGCGAACCACGGCTTCGTCAATTTTCCCGCCTATCGCGGTTCGACCGTGCTGTTTCCCGACGTCGAGACGATGAAGACGCGCAACCAGCGCTATACCTATGGCACGCATGGTACGCCGACGACGGACGCGCTGTGCGGCGCCTGGAGCGAGATTTCCGGCGCCGCCGGAACCGTGCTGGTCCCCTCCGGCCTGTTCGCGATTATCGCCGCGCTGACGACGGCTCTCGGTTCAGGCGATCACCTCCTGATGACTGACGCCGCCTATCAGCCGGCGCGCCTCTATTGCGATACGATCCTCAAGCGCATGGGCGTCGAGACGACCTATTACGATCCCGCCATCGGCGCCAATATCGGCGCGCTGATGCGCGCCAATACGCGCGCCATATTCGTCGAGGCGCCGGGATCGCAGTCGCTCGACATGCAGGACGTGCCGGCGATATCGGCGGTCGCGCGCGAGCGTGGCGTCTGCGTCATCATGGACAATACCTGGGCGACGCCTTTGTTCTTCTCGCCCCACGCCCATGGCGTCGATCTGGCGGTCGAGGCGGGCACCAAATATCTTTCCGGCCATTCGGACCTGCTGCTCGGCCTCGTATCGGCCAATGCGGCCTGGTTCCCGCGCCTGCACAAAACGGTCGATACGCTCGCCGTGCAGCCGGGGCCCGAAGACGTCTATCTGGCGCTGCGCGGCTTGCGCACGATGGAGCTGCGCCTGCGCGAGGCCGAGCGCCAGGCGCTGGCGCTGGCCCATTGGCTGGAAGGGCGCGCCGAGGTGCAACGGGTCATTCATCCCGCTTTGCCTCATTATCCCGGCCATGAAATCTGGAAGCGCGATTTTACGGGCTCGTCGGGTCTGTTCTCGATCGTGCTGCGCCCAGCCTCGGACAAGGCCGTCGCCGCGATGCTGGACGGGCTCGAATTGTTTGGCATGGGCTATTCCTGGGGCGGCTTCGAAAGCCTCGTCATCGCCTTCGATTGCTCGAAATACCGCACCGCGACGGCCTGGGCGCCCGGCGGCCCGACCTTGCGCTTTTCGGTCGGTCTCGAGGATATCGAAGATCTGAAGGAAGACCTTGATCGCGGCTTTGCGCGGCTACGCGCCGCCTCCGGCAACGCCTGAATTTAGATCCTACGAAAAGATGCCGAAAGGGCGCCATTTGGGGCTCGACTTCCCCCAATAATTCCGGGATGTTCCTGCGCGCAATCGCCGCAATGGCCATCCCCGCCGACAACGGAGAATTCCATGAAACTTCCCATCGCTTTCGCCTTGCGCGCTCTGTGTCTGGCGCCGTCGCTGGCGATCGCCGGCACCTTTCCGATCCCCGCGGAAAACCCGATCGCGACCGTCAGCATCCCGGACAGTTGGAAACCCAACGCCTATGACGTCGGCGTCGAAGGCACGTCGGCGGACGGCGCGCTCTATGTCGCGTTCGAATCGGTCGACGCCGCCGACGTCAAGACGGCGACCGAGGAAGGCCTCAAATATTACGTGAAGAACGGCGTCGAAACCGACCTCGCCAGCATGAAGACCAAGGACATCAAGATCAACAATCTCGATGCGTTCGACCTGTCCTTCACCGGCAAGGACAAGGATGGCCCGGCCAATATCAGCCTGACGCTGGTCAAGACCAATTCGCCGGCCAAGTTCCTGCTGCTGTATTATTGGGGCTCCAGCGGTGGCGAAAAAGCCAATGGCGCCGAACTGAAAGCGATTTCCGACAGCATTCAGGCGACCAAATAGGCCGCTATCGACCCGCCTGTTCTGTCTGGCGGGATCGCAGGCCTGAATCAACGCGAAATCGCCCGGCCGCTTCGTTGTGGCCGGGCTTTTCATCAGGTAGAATCTGAGTCGACCGCCCGGCGTTGGTTACGCCGGGTTGCGCTTAGCGGTAGCGCTGGATTTCGCTCTTGCGCTGCGTCTTGCGCGCCTTGCGCGCGGCATAGCGCGCGTCGCGCTCGGTCTTGCGCTCGACTTCGAGCGCCTCCTCGCGGGCGAGTTTTTCGGCGTGCGCGATTTCGCGCGCGATCGCCTCGGCCTTCAAGGCCTCTTCCCTGGCGACCTGTTCGGCCGCCAATTTCGCGGCTTGTTCCGCCTCGGCGACGAGTTTGAGAGCCTGGCGCTGCCCGGCGCGCAGTTCGCGCGCTTCGACGATGGCCCGGCGCTTGGCTTCGCGTTCGACGATGGTGGGATCGCTGGGATCGTATTTCGGTCTGGCCAAAAATTTCTCCGCTTGCGCTTTTCTGGCGTTCGCGGCGGCGGTCTGTCGATCTAGAAAGCTGTTTGCGTTAAAAAAAGACATTGCATTCCGTTTGACTTGGGGCGGGACTAAGCTCTTGCCACAGACGGCTATCAACAGCAACCGCTTCGGCCGCATTGCAGCAATGCGATCGCGGAAATCTACCGCCTTACGCGAAAGTGATGCGCGATGAAGGCGGGCGGCAGCCCAAATCACGGCACTATGCGTTTCCAACCGTCGCGAAGGTAATCTGGCGCCGGACTGTTTCTCGCGTCGGCCCGCATAGGTGCGGCGGCCAGGCGCGGTCGATTCGTTTCGCCGCCCGAATGACCTCGGCGCCTTGCGCCGAGGTCGTCGATTTGGGCCGACGATATTGTCGTGTCGATCATATTACCAGCGGCAGACTCGATTGCCCCAGCGATTGATCCAGCAATGGCGCCAGCCGCCGCCGCCCTGCCGGGACCACCCCAACCGTGATGCCAACCCCAGCCGTAGCCGCGATGCCACCAGACATGGTCGATCTGGGCAGAGGCGACAGGCCGTTCGAGCGAAGGTCCGGAAAGGGTGAAAGCGGATGCCGGGCTCAAAGAGAGCGCGAGCATCGCGGCGCCGGCGGTAGCCGCCACGCAATAGGTTGCCAAGTTACGGAACATCATGGTTCTTTCCTCCGTGTGTGCCCATACCCCCTTAAACCATCACGACGAACCTGAACGCCCGATGAAGCGCCCGACGCACCTCGCTGCCGAAAGCGCGATAGGTCCCGGCGTCGACGTTCGCACTCTCGCGACTGCAGCGATGGATGCGGTGCGGCGTTGAGCGGGACACGGCGTGGCCGCGCCGCAAGACGCTAAAGCGGTATTTTGGCGTATGTAAATGCTTTTGCTTTGGATTCTGGCAAAGATGGCGCTAGCGGGCCGCCGCTTCGGCATCCAATTGCGCGGCCGGAAATTGGCCGGCCCGCGTTTTCTTAACCATCGGGATCGTCAGCTTGCCGAATCTTCGATTGAATGCGCCGCCTCAGCCGCCGCCGTCGCATACCCAGCGCTTGACGTCGCATTGCTCGCCGCCGTGGTTGATGCATTCGTGGATCGCGACGTCTTCGGCAGCGCCCCGCTCTGTCCCGCTACCCCAACCCTCAGCGCCGCAGCTTTTATTGACGTCTGTGGCGAAGGCGGCGCAGTTTCCCCGAAGGGTGAAGACGATTCGACATCCCGGCCCGCAATTGCTCAGCGCGGCGTCCTCGGCCTCCTGCGTCGTGGCATTGTTGAAGGAATAGCCGTCGACGCCGCATTTGCCGACCGCCAATGCGCCGGCCGCCCGCATCGGCGTCGATGAGCAAAAGGCGATCCCCAACACCGCTGACCACATAGTGAAACGCTGCGGGCCTTTTTTCATTTCATCCCCCCAAAAAGCGCCAAAGCGACCATAGCCGTCGAAAGCCTCCGGGGCCAGATCGCTCGACGCGCACTCGGCTTGGCTTGGCTTCAAGGCGAGTGCGCCAGTGCCGGCCGGTTTGCCCGGTGGAGACGCCGAAGCGAAGCAAAATCGGCGGCCATTGCGAAATAGCGGCTCGATCGCTCCATTTCACGCTATCGCCTTCATGCCGGGTGAAGGAACTCCTTGTAGGGTTGCTCGTTTGCATGGAGCCAACGATTTGATTTAGCGGCTTTTTTTTGGAGAATTTGGTGGCCGAAAACAAAAAGCGCGCCGCCCTTCGCAACCGAACGCTCATTGCGGCGCGCATCTCGTATGGCGAGGGCGTCTTTTCGACGGAATGCACGGTCAGTAATTTGTCCAGCCGCGGCGCGCTGTTGAACTTGGCGCATTCCATCGCGCTAACCGACCAGTTCGAGATCGCAATTCCGCAGAAAGACATCGCCTGTCGCGCCAGACTGGTTTGGCGCAACGACGGCCATGCGGGTATCGAGTTCCTCGATCCGAGCGTCGCCCCCTCCGCCTCGGACGGCGACGATCGGCAGGGCCGAATCCGGGGCCTAGAAGCGGAAAACGTCAAACTCAGGGGGCAGCTCAGCTTCCTGTTGAAGCAGGTTCATCGCCTGACCGAAGAGTAGGCCGAGCCGCCAAGCCGCGTCGTCGCTTTCGCACCGGCGGCTGTCTTAAGTTTATGGCCGATTGACCACGCACCGATATCCCTGCGGACTTGGGAAGGATTGCGAATGGGTGCCCGGCTGACACGGCCGCAGGTCCGTCAAATATTCGGCTTGCGAATGGTTATACGGCCGCTCACTGCAGCCTCCCGAAAAAAGAAGCCGGTGACGGCCCGGGCCGCAGCCTCCCGCCGTCAATTGAATATCGGAACTCGAATAGCCGGCGACGGGAACCGGCGACATTGCCGCATCGGCGCTCGAGGCGGCGAACATCATCGCGACGGCGACGGCGAACGCCGCCAAAAAATAATTCTTTCCACTCGGCAATGTCATGGCATTCCCTTTCTGCGTGCGCCGCCGTGACAAGCGGCTTTGTGAAACGCGCGAGGGACGATAAAGCTCCAATGCAAAATTTTCGCGGGCCCCGACTCCGGCCGGCGCCGGCCAAGCCGGTTTCGTGCTAGGCTCAGCGCCTCGCGGGATAGAAGCGCGCCAAGGGGGGACGCCAATGGCAACGGATCGCCTTGCGCCGCGCGCCTGGTCCGCGGCGCTCGCCCATAGCGTGCCCAAACCCGTGATCGCTGTCGTGATGGGCGTATCGGGATCCGGCAAGACCACAGTCGCCGTCCTGCTTGCCGCCGCGCTCGGGTGTCAGTTCCAGGAGGGCGACAACCTGCACCCTCCCGAGAACGTGGAAAAAATGCGTAGCGGCGTCCCGTTGACCGACGCGGACCGGGCGCCTTGGCTCAAAAAGATCGCCGAAGAGATCGATGGCTGGCGCGCCCGCGGTGAGTCCGGGGTCCTGACCTGCTCGGCGCTGAAGCGATCCTACCGGGACATGATCATCGGCGACCGCCCGGAGGTGAGGCTCATCTATCTCAAAGGATCGCACGACCTCATCGGACGCAGAATGGCCGCAAGGCACGAACATTTCATGCCGACCGCGCTGCTGGACAGCCAGTTCGCGGCCTTGGAGGAGCCGACGCCGGACGAGCGCCCGATCATCGTCGATGTTGGCGGAAAGCCGGCCGAGATTGCGGACGAGATCATCCGTCGGCTGGAGCAATCGCAACGCGGCGAGGCAAGCCCGTCGGGAGGTGCGCGTTATGACGCCAACCCGTCAAAGTCCGGCGGGGGGGCCCAGCCGCAATGAGGGGACGATGCGGATGAGAACGGTCGCCGGCGGACGCGTTCCTCATTTGCGCTGGGGCATCGGCGTTCTCCTGGGCGCCGGCGTGCTGGTCAATTATTTCGACCGCATCAATCTTTCCGTCGCCTCGCCGCAATTGCAGCAGGAGTTCGGCCTGACCGACGGCGAGCTTGGCTGGCTGTTCAGCGGCTTCTTCTGGTCCTACGCGCTGCTGCAGATTCCGACCGGCATGATCCTCGACCGCTTCGGCGTCACCTGGGTCAATCGCGTCAGCACGTTTTTCTGGTCCATCATGTCGGCCGCCACCGCTTTCGTCAGCGGATTTGGCGCCATCCTCGCCGTTCGAATTCTGCTGGGCGTCGCCGAGGCGCCGGGCTTCCCCGCCAGTTCGAAGGCCACCGGCTACTGGTTCCCCCGCCAGGAACGCGCGCTTGCCACATCGATCTTCGACGCCGCCGCGAAATTAGCCAATGTGATCGGCGTGCCGCTGGTCGCGCTGGCCGTCGTGAATCTTGGATGGCGCTGGGGCTTCGCCATTACCGGTCTGCTGAGTTTCCTCTACTTCCTCGCCTTCGTCATCGTCTATCGCGATCCCAGCAAACATCCGCGGCTGTCGGCCGAGGAACGCGAATATATCCGCGCGGGCGGCGCTGCGCCCGAAGGCGCGGCCGAAAGCGGCGAGATCGCCATGCTCGGCTATCTCCTGCGCAATCGGAAAGTATGGGGGCTGACCATTGGATTTTCGGCTTATGGCTATTCGTTCTATCTGTTTTTGACCTGGCTGCCGAACTATCTCGTCGAGACAATGCATATGAGCATTCTGAAGTCGGCCGGATACGCGGCAATTCCTTGGGCTTGCGCCACGATCGCGGACATTGTCGTGGGCGGATGGCTGATCGACCATTTGATCGCGCGCGGCTATGACGAAACACCCGTGCGCAAGACGGTGCTGGTGGCGGGCATGCTGCTGGGCCTTGCGGTATTTGGCGCCACTTTCACCAGCAATCCCGTTTGGGCGGTCGTCTGGATCTCGATCGCGCTGAGCGGGCTCGCGGCGGCCGCTCCGGTGGGCTGGTCCATCCCTTCGCTGATCGCGCCGCGCGGGGGAACCGGGACGATTGGCGGGATCATGAATTTCCTCAACAATCTGATGGGCGCGGTTGCGCCTATCACCACCGGCTATATCGTCGGCGCCACGCATTCCTTCACCGGAGCTTTTCTCGCCGCCGGCGTCGTACTTATCGTCGGCATTGTCGCCTATGTCTTCCTACTGGGACGGCTGGAGCCGATCGCGGATCCGCCCGCGGCGTGACCGGCCGCACCAACAACGGCTACCTAAAATGACGCGCGCTCGCCGAACGCCTTTCTCGCTTTCATGATGACCTCTCGGTGCCGCTCGGCCCAGATCCATACGCCGCAGAATGCGGCGCCGAGGCTTTGGCCAAGATCGGTCAGTTCATATTCGACTCTGGGCGGGATCACTGGAAACACAGTGCGCGACACCAACCCGTCCGCTTCCATCTGGCGGACCGTCTTGGTCAGCATTTTCTGGCTCACGCCGCCGATGAGATCGCCGAGCCGCGTGAATCGCTGTCGACCGTGTTCGGCCAGCACCTCCAGCACGAGCATCGTCCATTTGTCGGCGACCCGCTCGATGATCTCTCGAACGAGCGCCTGCAGTTCAGGATCATCCTCGCTCGGCGATGGCGGATGCGCCGCGTGGCGAGACGGCGCTTTGCGGTTCTCGGTTCCTTTGGCCATGCGGCCACTCTCCTTTCGGTAAGTATCGCGCTTTCAGGTGCCTACTTCCCATCGGTTCGCGTCAACCCTACTTACGCTTCGAACGAGGAGAAGCAACATGCAAACAAGTGGCAATACGATCCTGATTACCGGCGGCGGCTCCGGCATCGGCCGCGCACTCGCCGAGGCTTTTCACGCCGAGGGCAACCAGGTCGTCATCGCGGGCCGCCGCAAGGCGCCGCTCGACGAGACGATTGCGGCCAATCCGGGAATGAAGAGCGCGGCGCTCGATATCGAGAACGGCGACGCGATCCGCGGCTTTTCGGAGCAAATCAAGCGCGATTTCCCGGCCCTCAACGTCGTCGTTCACAATGCCGGCATTATGCGGCCGGAAATCCTGCGCAAAGGCGCGCTTGCCGATGCGGAGGCGACTGTGGCGACCAATCTGCTGGGGCCGACCCGCTTGAACGCGGCGCTGCTGCCGCAACTCCAGGCGCAGCCGCGCGCGGCGATCGTCACCGTTTCGTCCGGACTGGCCTTCCTGCCGCTGGCGAATGACCCCAACCTATTGCGCGACGAAGGCGGCGATCCATTCCTATACGCAATCGCTGCGCTATCAGCTCAGGGACACTTCGGTGCAGGTGCTCGAACTTGTTCCGCCCTACGTGCAGACGGAACTGATGGGACCGGGGCAGGCAAGCGATCCCAACGCCATGCCGCTGAAGGACTTCATCGCGGAGGTCATGAACATTCTCAAGACCTCGCCCGCCGCGACCGAGATCTGCGTGGAACGGGTGAAGCCGTTGCGCTTTGCCGAAGCGAATGGCGGCTATGAAGCCTTCTACAAGAAGTTCAACGAGGCCGCGGCGGCGGGGCATTAGTCAGACCGCATTATTGCGGAAGCCGCCAACCCGACGCGCGCAACCGACGCCGAGCCCCTGCGCGACCTTCGCCATCGCCCCCGCTCGAACGGAGAAGGCGATGGCGGCCGTCGAGATCGGCGCTCCTTGAACGCCGCCATGAATATAGCCTATAATATTTCACTTTTCATGCATTACGCGCCATCTTCCAGCGCGGGGGCGCAGAGATAGGCGACCTATGACCATCGCCGCCGCCGAGCCAACGGTGGCATTGTTCCATCAAAGCACGAGAACAGGAAATTAGGAATGACGACGGCGCCCCGTTTGCCCACCACGGACGAAATATTGGCGATAGCCGGAGAATTCGGCATGCATCTGACGGGGGCGGACGCGGAATCGTTTCGCGGCCTGATGAAAGGCTCGATGACTTCCTATGCGAGGCTTGACGAGCTCGTCGAACCCAAGCTGCCGGTCAAATATCCGCGCACGCCCGGCCGTCGGCCGACATCGGCCGAAAACCCCTATAACGCCTGGTATTGGCGAAGCGAGATCCAGGGCGCGCGATCGGGCGTCCTTGCCGGCAAGCGCGTCGCGATCAAGGATAATATTTGCGTGGCCGGCGTGCCGATGATGAACGGCTCGCGCGTTCTCGAAGGCTATGTTCCCGATATCGACGCCACCGTCGTGACGCGAGTGCTCGATGCCGGCGGCGCGATCCTGGGCAAGGCGGCCTGCGAAGATCTTTGCTTCTCGGCGGGCAGCCATACTTCGGCTCTCGGCCCGATCCGCAATCCGCACAACCCCGACCATTCGACCGGGGGATCGTCGGGCGGCAGCGCCGCCGCGGTCGCCGCCGGCGATGTCGAAATGGCGATCGGCGGCGACCAGGGCGGCTCGATCCGCACGCCCTCTGGCTGGTGCGGCGTCTATGGATTAAAGCCGACCTGGGGGCTCGTGTCGGTCGCCGGCGCCATGCCGATCAGCTATTCCGTGGATCATTGCGGCCCGATCTGCGACAGCATCGAGAATGTGGCGCGGCTACTGACCGCGATCGCCGGCCCCGACGCGCATGACCCGCGCACGATCAACGCGCGCGTCGGCGACTATATGGGCGCTTTGCAGCAGCCGGCCAAGGGACTGCGGATCGCCGTTCTCAACGAGGGTTTCGCCCATCCGACCGGCAATCCTCAGACGCCCGAGACCGACCGCAAGGTTAAGGCGGCGATCGCGAAATTCCGCGATCTCGGCGCCGAAGTCGAGGAAGTCTCCATCCCGATGCATTATGACGGGCCGCATATCTGGACCGGGATCATCCTCGAAGGCGCGGCCGAGATGATGATCAAAGGCTATGCGATGGGCAATAATTCGCCCGGCTATTACACGACCTCGCTTCAGGAAGCGTTTGCGCGAGGCTGGAAATCGCGGCCGGACGACGTTTCCGAGACGGTGAAGCTGGTCCTGCTGCTGGGCGAGCACATGCACCGCAATTACCACAATCGCTATCACGCCAAGGCGCAGAACTTACGCGTTCCGCTGCGTCGCGCCTATGACGAGATTCTCGAGCGTTTCGACCTTATCGCCATGCCGACGCTGCCCTTCCCTGCGACCAAAATCCCGGCCGAGGATTGTTCGCGCGAAACCTATGTCGATTCTGCGCTCAACATGCAGCAGAATACCTGTCCGTTCGACGTGACCGGCCATCCTGCCTTGACGCTGCCATGCGGGCGGATCGAAGGACTGCCGATCGGCATGATGCTGGTCGGGCGCCATTTCGAGGAGACGATTCTTTTGCGCGCCGCGCGCGGCTTCGAGGCGTCGGTCGACTGGAAAGCGTTGTGAGCTTGAGAGTGGAATTCGGCGAACCAGCGCCGAGCAAGCCTCGGCGGGCTTGTTCAGGCGGTTCGGTGAATCAGGCCTTCCAGCAAGCGCTTGAGTTCCGCCGCGCCGCTATCCCCGCAGCTGTCGACGAGCTCGGCCTGATGGGAATTGGCGAGGTGGTTGAGCCGCTCGTGAACGGCCTGGCCGTCGTTGGAAATGAAGATCAGAATCTTGCGCCGATCCAGCGGATCGACGCGGCGATAGACCAGCGCCTGCGAGATCATGCGGTCGATGGTCTTGGTCAGGGTCGGATGGTTGAGAAGCGCCGCCTGGGCGAGTTCCCCCATCGAACGGCCGTTCGAGGCGGCCAGGATGCTGAGGATGCGCCATTGCTCGACCGGAATGCCTTCGGCGCGAAATTCGACATCAAGCTCGCCATTGATCTGACGGTTCGCTTGCGCCAGCAGATAGGCGATATAGTCGTTGAACGGCTTGGTTTTGGCCATGTCGAGAATCGCCTCCCGCAGGTCGATCATACTTTAAGAGGACAGTTAGAGGTGCTAGCCTCGCTTGCCAAGGGCCATTAAGCTGAAGCGCGCCGAGCGCTGGTGGACAGCGCCGCGGGCGCGCGGCCCAGGGGGTGTCATGTTCGTTGCCGGTTGCAAGCCTCTGTGCGATCCGCGCAGGCCCCCGGTGAGCGCCCTGTTGCGCCGCAATCGCTTGGCCGGCCTGGAGACGATTGGCTTTGGGCGAACGCGCGATCCCTTGCGCATCGCGCTGCTGCTGCCATTGAGCGGTCCCGCGGGCATGTGGGGACCTTCCTGCCGCGCCAGCGCTCTTTTGGCGCAAGGCGAACTCAACGCCGCGGGCGGCATTCTAGGCCGCGAGGTGGAGCTCGTATTCCAGGACGCCGGCGGCGACCCGGAGGATGTCGCCGAGGCGGCGCTCTCGTTGATCGAGGACGGCGAGGCGGCGGCGGTGATCGGCATGCATATCAGCGCGGTGCGGCTTGCGCTGGTGCGGGCGTTGGGCGGGCGGATTCCTTATGTCTATACGCCGGTCTACGAAGGCGGCGAGACAGCGCCCGGCGTCTTCATGACGGGCGAGACGCCGAGCCTGCAGCTTCGCCCGGCGATCAACTGGCTGGAACAGCGGCGCAACGCGCAACGCTGGTATCTTGTCGGGACCGATTACGTCTGGCCGCGCGTTTCGCACCGCGCCGCGCGGCGCTATGTCAAGGCGAGCGGCGGGGCGATCGTCGGCGAGGAGCATCTGGCTTTCGGGACCGATGATTTTGGCCCGTGCCTCGATCGCATTCGACGGGCGCGGCCGGATGCGGTGCTGGTCTCGATGGTCGGCGGCGATTGCGTCGCCTTCAATCGCGCCTTCGCCGAAGCCGGCCTCGCGCGTCACGTGCTGCGTCTTTCGATGGCGAGCGAGGAGAATACGCTGCTGGGCATCGGCGCCGAAAACGCCGAAAATCTGTTTTTCTCCGCAGGCTATCTTTCGGCCATGCGAACGCCCGAGAACCTTGCGCTGCTGGAGCGTTATCGCGCGGCCTTCGGCGAAAACGCGCCGGTTCTCAATACGATCGGACAATCTTGTTACGAAGGACTGCGGCTCTTTGCCGCAATGGCCCAGCGCGCGGGCGCCTTTGACGTTGCTTCGCTGACGTTGGCCTCGGAAGGCCTCTCCTATATGGGTCCACGAGGCGAAGTCGGCGTCGAAAAACGTCATTTGCGCACCGCGATCTACCTTGCGGAGGCCGATGGACTCGATTTTCGCATCATCGAGCGTTTTGCGGCCTGACTCGGCGCGGCCCCAAACATTCCTTGAAAAGTGAAATAAAATACTGATAACGTCCAGAACAGATTTTCCAGGCTCGCCTCGGGTCAACGAGCCCGGGGAGACGCCCTCAAGTCGCTGACACGCAGGCGGTTTGTTGGCGCTGGGGTTGGCGCGCGCCGTTAAGAAAAAGACTGCAAACGACAAGCGAGGGGGTCGCTTCACATTGTCCCGGGCGCGCTCGAAGCTCCGCGCCAGCGGCGCCGGGCGCGGACGCGCGCTTGGGACGAACGGGCAACCCGCGGCGGCGGGCGCGTCGACCATGACAAGACATTTGCAGGCATGACCACGAAGAGGGAGTACGACGATGAAAGTGAACCGCAGAGAGTTTTTACACGGCGCCAGCATGGCGACGGTCGCCGCGGGAATGGGGACGTTCGCTTCGCGCGCCCGCGCGGCGGACATGATCAATGTGGCGGGCCTCCACGATCTCTCGGGCGGCCTCGACATCTACGGCAAGCCGATGGTCGACGCGCTGACGCTCGCCGTCGAAGAGGCCAATACGGCCGGCGGACTGCTCGGTCAGCAGATCAAACTCATCAACCACGACACCCAGTCCAGCATGCAGCTCTATACCCAGTTTGCGCAGCAGGCGGCGCTCAAGGACAAGGTCGCCGTCGTGCATGGCGGCATCACTTCGGCCTCGCGCGAAGTCATCCGCCCCGTGCTCGACAAGTTCAAGACGCTCTATTTCTACAACACGCAATATGAGGGCGGCGTCTGCGATCGCGACCAGTTCGACACCGGCGTCACGCCGGCCCAGACCGTCGAGAAGCTCGTGCCCTATGCGATGAAGAAATGGGGCAAGAAGGTCTATGTCGTCGCCGCCGATTACAATTACGGCCAGATCACTTCGCAATGGGTGAAGAAATACGTCACCGAAAACGGCGGCGAAGTTTCCTCGATCGACTTCTTCCCGCTCGACGTCACCAATTTCGGTCCGACCATCTCCAAGATCCAGGCGGCCAAGCCCGATTTCGTCTGGTCCGCGCTCGTCGGCGGCGCGCATATTTCGTTCTATCGCCAGTGGGCCGCCGCCGGCATGCGCACCAGCATTCCAATGGCCTCGACCACCTTCGCGGTAGGCAACGAGCACATCGTGCTGTCGCCCGAGGAATGCAACGGCATGCTCGTCTGCTACAATTATTTCCAGGACCTGAAGAACCCGGTCAATCAGGCTTTCGTCGAGCGTTTCCACAAGCGGTTCGGCGCCGATTATCCCAACATCACCGAACTCGCCATGGGCACCTACCAGGGTTTCCTGCTGTGGGCCGCCGGCGTGAAGAAAGCGGGCAGCATCGACCGCCTGAAAGTGATCGAGGCGCTCGAGACGGGCATCAACATCGACGCGCCCTCCGGCCTCGTGACTATCGATCCGCCGACCCATCATTGCGTGCTCGACGTGCATATCGCCGAGGTGAAGGACAAGAAGCTCAACGTGCTCGAGGATTTCGCGCAACAGAAGCCGGCGGACACCGCCGCCGTCTGCGACCTCATCAAGAACCCCAACGACAACCAGCAATATGTGATCAAGTTCTGAGATCTGATCGATCGTCAGATTGTGTTTGGGAAGGGTGAAAGTGGATTTCGTTGCTCTCTTGGCGATCCAGATCCTCTACGCAATCGCCAGCCTGGCGCTGATCAGCATCGGGCTGGCGATCATCTTCGGCATGATGCGAGTCATCAATCTTGCCCATGGCGAATTTCTAATGCTCGGCGGCTATGCGGCGATCGTCGCCACCAGCCATGGAATCAGCATCTGGATCGCCATGCTCGTGGTGGCGCCGGTCGTCGTCGGCATTATCGGAATCATCGTCGAACGCACGATCATCCGCTTCCTCTACGGCCGCATCATCGACACGATGCTGGCGACCTGGGGCTTGAGCCTGTTCCTGGTCGGGCTGACGACGGCGGTCTTCGGCAATACGACGGTCGGCATTTCGGCCCCGCTCGGCAGTTTCGAAATCGGCGCCTATCGCGCCAGCGCCTATACGCTTTTCGTCATCGCTGTGGCGATCGTCGTGCTGGCCGGCGTGTTCTCCGTGCTGCGCTGGACGCGGCTCGGACTCATCGCGCGCGGCACGATGCAGAACGCCAATATGGCGGCCGCGCTCGGCGTGAAGCCGCCGCGCGTCTATGCCGTCACCTTCGGCATCGGCGCGGCTTTGTCCGGCCTTGCCGGCGGGGTTTTGGCGCCGGTCTCGGGCGTCTTTCCGACGATCGGCGTCGCCTATGTCGCCAAATCCTTCATTACCGTGATCGGCGGCGGCGCCGCCATCGTCAGCGGCACGGCGTCCGCCTCGGCGCTGTTCGGCACGGTCAACCAGATCGCCACTTTCGCGACGACTCCGGTCTTTGGCGAGGTCGCGCTGCTCGCGGCGGCCATCGTTCTCATCCGCCTGCTGCCGCAGGGCATCAGCGGCCGCTTCTTTCGGAGGGGCATTTGAACGCCCGCGCCCGCAACCTCGCCGGACTTGTCCTCGTCGCAATCATCGGCCTCGCCGTCCTCTTTCTGACCCCGCGCCTGGCCGATCTCGACACCGTTCTCGAACTCACGGTCTATATGGTGATGGCGATCCTGGCGCTGAGCCTGGCGCTCGTCTGGGGTTACGGGGGCATTCTGTGCTTCGGCCAATCGGCGTTCTTTGGGCTCGGCGCCTATACCTACGCCATCGCCATGTTCAACATGGGCGAGAGCACCCTTCCCTTCCTGCTGGCGATCGCCTTGCCCGCGGCATTCGCCGCTTTGCTCGGCTATTTCATATTTTACGGGCGGATCAGCGACGTCTATCTCGGCGTCATCACGCTGACGGTGACGCTGATCCTGTTCAATTCCGTCAATTCGACGGCCGGGCCGGAATTCCATATCGGCGTGGCGAAGCTCGGCGGCTTCAACGGCATTCCAGGAATCCCGTCGCTCAACTTTCCCGGCGACAAGAACGCGACGATCGATCTCGAAGGGATGTTCTATCTCTCGACGGCGATCCTGCTCGCCACCTATTTCGGGCTCCGGCTGCTGCTCGCCAGCCGTTTTGGCCGCATCATCGTCGGCATCCGCGAGAACGAGCGGCGCGCCGAACTGCTGGGCTACGATCCGCGCGCCTATAAGCTCGCCACTTTCACCATCGGCGCGGCGCTCGCGGGTCTCGCCGGCTGCCTGTTCGCCAATTGGGGCTCGTTCGTCAGCCCTACCATCTTCGGGCTGGCCCAATCGGCGCAGATCATCATCTGGGTGATCGTCGGCGGACGCGGCACGCTGATCGGCCCGATCATCGGCTGCATCGGCATTCAATGGCTCAGCGCCTTTCTGGGCGCCAACCAGTCCACCGGCTCGGGATCCCCCTGGGCGGCCCTGCTCAGCAATGCGCCGCTCGTTCTGGGCGCCATCCTCATCGCCTTTGTCCTTCTCGTGCCCAAAGGCCTGGTGCCGACGCTCGGCGACTGGGGACAGGCGCTGCTGCGGCCGCGCGTCCGGGAGCGGATCGCGGACGCGGCGCCCATGCCGGTGGGAGAAGAATGATGGAGGCGCCGCTTCTCGAGACGCGCGACCTCAGCATGCACTTTGGCGGCGTCAAGGCCGTGCGCAACGTCAACTTCACGCTGGCCGCCGGAGAATTGCGCTGCCTCATCGGCCCCAACGGCGCAGGCAAAAGCACCTTCTTCAAAATGCTGACCGGCCAGCTTCAACCGACCCATGGCGCGGTGCTGTTTCGCGGGCGCGATATTTCCCATGCGCAGGCCCATGAGATCGCGCGTCTCGGCATCGGCATCAAGACTCAGGTTCCAAGCGTCTTCGACGGCTTGAGCGTGCGCGAGAATATCTGGCTTTCGGCAAGCCGCATCCATCCACGCGGGCGCGCCAGAGCGGTGGTCGACGAGATGCTGGAGCGCATCGGCCTTGCCGGCGCGGCGCAGCGCCTCGTCGGCCAGCTCGCGCATGGCCAGCGGCAATGGGTCGAGCTCGGCATCGTGCTGGCGACCGATCCGCAGCTCATCCTGCTGGACGAACCGGCCGCCGGCATGACCCATGAAGAGGTGCTGCGCACCGCCGAGCTCGTGCGCGAGATCAATCGCAGCAAGGCGCTCATCGTCGTCGAGCACGACATGCAGTTCATCCGCATGATCGCCAAGCAGGTGACCGTCTTCAATCAGGGCGGCGTTCTGGTCGAGGACAATATCGAAAACATCATGCGCAACCCGCTCGTGCGCGACATCTATCTCGGCAAGCAGGCGGCGGCATGACGATGCTGAAAGTCAGCGAGCTTTGCACGGGATACGGGCGCATTCCGATTCTCAACGGCGTCAGCTTCGCCGTCGAGGAAGGCGAGTTCGTCGGCATTCTCGGCCATAACGGCATGGGCAAGACGACGCTCTTGAAAGCGCTGATGGGCTTTCTGCCGGCCACCGGTGGGCAGGTGCGCTTTGCCGATGTGGATGTGACTGCGGCGCCGCCCTACGATCGCGCGCGGCTGGGGCTCGGCTATGTGCCGCAGGGGCGCGAAATCTTCCCCGGCCTCACCGTTCTCGACAATCTGCGGATGGGATGCGCCAAGGAAAGCGCCGCCGAGCGGGACATTATCGCGCCGATCCTCGACGATTTTCCTCGCCTCAAGCCGCTGCTCGAACGCGCCGGCGGCGCGCTGTCGGGCGGCGAGCAGCAATTACTGGCGATCGCCCGTTGCCTGTGCGGCAAACCGCGTCTTGTGCTGCTCGACGAGCCGACCGAGGGCATCCAACCCTCGATCATCGACGAGATCGTCGAGACGCTGCGGCGGCTGCGCGAAAAGAAGGGGCTGACCATCATCCTCGTCGAGCAGAATCTCGACTTCATCGCCGCGCTGTCGCAGCGAATTTTGATCATCCAGAAGGGCGCGATCACCCGCGAGGCAAGGCCCGGCGATCTGGCCGACCCCCGGCCTCGTCGGTGAATTTATCGGCGTCGCCGGCTAGCTCGATCCACAAGGCAAACGACAACCAACGAGGGCAGACCATGACCGTGAAAAGACCCAATCTCTACCAGTTGCGCGCCGTCGCCGAAGATCTCGGCATGAACATGAGCGATGCCGACCTCGAATCCTACAATGCGTTGCTGCAGGGCAACTTCCTGGCTTACGACGCGATCGAGGCGATGCCCGACTATCTGCCGGAAGTGAAATATCCGCGCACGCCCGGCTATCGCCCCGAGGGCGAAGAAAACAAATACAACGCTTGGTATTACAAGACGACGATCAAGGGCGCGCCGGCCGGCAAGCTCGCCGGCAAGACGATCGCGCTGAAGGACAATATCTGCCTGGCCGGCGTGCCGATGATGAATGGCGCCTCGACGCTCGAAGGCTATGTCCCCAACACCGATGCGACGATCGTCACGCGCATTCTCGATGCCGGCGGCACGATTCTCGGCAAGACCCATTGCGAATATTTCTGCTTCTCGGGCGGCAGCCACACCAATGCGACGGGGCCGGTCCACAACCCCCATAAGATGGGCTATTCGGCCGGCGGCTCGTCTTCGGGCAGCGGCGTCGTGGTGGCGACGGGCGAGGCCGATATGGCGATCGGCGGCGATCAGGGCGGCTCCATCCGCATGCCCGCCGCTTTCTGCGGCATCTACGGCATGAAGGGAACGCATGGCCTCGTCCCCTATACCGGCGTCATGCCGATCGAGATCACGCTCGACCATACCGGGCCGATGACCAGCACCGTCTACGACAATGCGCTTCTCATGGAAGTGCTCGCGGGGCCCGACGGCCTCGATCCCCGGCAATATTCCCCGAAAGTCGCCGAATATACCAAAGCGCTCGAAGGTGGCGTCAAGGGCTTGCGGATCGGCATCGTCAAGGAAGGTTTCGGGCACGCCAATTCCGAGAGCGACGTCGACGCCAAAGTAAGGGCGGGCGCCAAGCTCCTCGCCAAGCTCGGGGCGACCGTCGAGGAGATTTCGGTCCCGATGCATCTTCTCGGCCCCGCCATCTGGCTGCCGATCGCCGCGGAGGGCGCCACCGAATTGATGATGAAGGGCAATGGCATGGGCAATAATTGGCGCGGGCTCTACACCACGAGCCTGCTCGACGCCCATTCGGCCTGGAAGCACCGCGCCGACGAACTATCCGACAGCCTCAAGATCACGATGCTGCTGGGGCAATATTTCACCAAGCACTACCGCGGCCATTACTACGCCAAGGCGCAGAATTTGAGCCGCAAGCTGCGGGCCGCCTATGATGCGGCGCTGGCCAATTTCGACCTGCTCCTGATGCCGACGCTGCCGATCAAGGCGACGCCGCTGCCGCCCGCCGACGCGCCGCGCGAGCTCTACATTCAACGCGCGTTCGAAATGGTCGGCAATACCGCGCCGTTCGACGCGACGGGCCATCCGGCGATGAGCTTGCCCTGCGGCATGGGCGACGGCCTGCCGATCGGGCTGATGCTGATCGGCAAGCATTACGACGAATCGACGATCTATCGGGCCGCCGCGGCGTTCGAAGGCGCGGGCGACTGGAAGAAAATGTGAGGCAATGAGCGGGCGGCCCCCGCCCTGGGGCGCGGCCGCGACATCCAGGCGGAGGCGACGATGGATCTCGGGTTGACGGGCAAGAACGTATTGGTCACCGGCGGCAGCAAAGGCATCGGCCGCGCGATCGCCGATCTGTTCGCCGCCGAAGGCGCCAATGTCGCCATTTGCGCGCGCAATTCCGGCGAAGTAAGCGCCGCGGTGAAAGCCCTGGCGCAAACCGGCGTCAAGGCCTTGGGCAAGCCCGTCGATGTCGGCGATCCCGTTGCGCTGAAGCAATGGGTCGAGGGCGCGGCGCACGAATTTGGCGGCATTGACGCGATCGTCTGCAACGTCAGCGCGCTCGCCGTCGGCAACACGCCCGAGACCTGGGAGAGTTCGTTTCGCGTCGACATGATGCATACGGTCAATGCCATCGCGGCCGCGCTTCCCCATCTGGAGAAGTCGAAATCAGCCGCGATCGTCATCGTATCGAGCGTTTCGGGCGTCGAGATCGATTTTGCCGCCGGTTCCTACGGCGCCTTCAAGGCGGCCCTCATCCATTACGCCAAGGGGCTCAGCACTCAGCTTGCCGGCAAGGGCATTCGCGTCAATGTGGTGTCGCCGGGCAACACCTATTTCGAGGGCGGCATCTGGCAAAACATCGAGCGCGGCGTTCCGGACCTCTACAAAACGGCGATGGCCGCCAATCCGACCGGGCGAATGGGCACGGCGCAGGAAGTCGCCGCCGGCGTCGTGTTCCTCGCGAGCCCGGCGGCAAGCCGCATCTCCGGCGCCAACCTGACGATCGACGGCGCGCTCACCAAGGCTGTTTAGCGATGCAAGGCGATAAGAGACAGGCTTTGCGGCTGGCGACTCCGGCAGGGCTCGAACCTGCGACCTGCCGCGTAGAAGGCGGATTTTGAATTCTTATCAAAGGTATGATTATAAAAAGGTATTTTTGATAGAGCGTCTTGATTACGACCCCCTGAGACACCCTACGAGACACAGTTGGGCTCGAAGGCTGAATCGAGGAAAATCAACGATCTGGTGAACCTGAAGTCGCGGCAGATCCCCTCAAAAATCGCCTATTCTTGGCCAGTGTGACAATGCCATCTTAAGTCTTGCTTTTCGGCTCGTCGTGCAGGACGACATTCAACAATGAACTGTGGATTTTTATAGCGCCGTTGTAATCGATGAACCCGAGTCTTCGAAATTTGTTCATGAAAAAGCTTACACGGGAGCGGGTGGTTCCGATCATCGCCGCAAGCGTCTCCTGGCTGATTTTCGCGATCGTCGTCTCCGGTTTTCCTTCCTGGCCGAAGTTCGCCAACAGCGACAGCAGCCGGGCAAGACGCTTCTCGCTGGAATTGAATAATTGATCGACAAGATCCGCTTCGACGCGAATGGTCCGACTCAAGAGATGGGCGATGAACATTTCCGAGAACGCGGGCTCCTGATGGATCGCTCGGAGTATGGCCGCATTTTCCAATCGCACGATGACGGATTCCGTCATCGCCGCGACCGTCGATATGCGAATCCGCTGCCCGGCAAGACATCCTTCGCCGAAGAATTCATTCGCTCCTATAATCGCGACGATGGCTTCCTTGCCTTGCTCCGAAACGACCGTGAGCTTGGCGTTGCCTGTCTCTATGTAGAATACGGCATCGGCAGGCTCTCCTTGCGAAAAGACGATCTGGTCCTTGCGGTAATTACCAATGCTCCACCCCTCTCCAAGCTGGGCGAGAAAAGACTTCGGATTGATCGTGGCGTGCTCGTCTTCATCGCCGCGCGGGACGCGCTTGGTGAAGACGACCAACCGCGACGGCAGCGACCGCTAACGCGCAAACCGCGCTCGCTGCGGTTCCATAAGCCGTCCAATCATCTGTCCAGTGCTGAGGATCCATTGCTGCCTTCCGATCCAGGCTTCGACCGTTATGCACGCGAAACTTGGACCTATGAGTCGGTCAGTTTAAGCCGGGGCTGAAGCGTTGGGGGTGGGCGCGACCTCAGATCCATGCTCCAGCCTTGCTGCGTCAAGCCTTGCCAAGACGTTCGCCGGCAGTCTAGCTGCCTCGATGACGGAAGAATGGGGAGATTATAGATGACAGATAGCGGCATGACGAAAGTCCGCCTGGGAAGAACGGACCTCATGGTCACTGCGGTCTGCTTCGGGACCTCCGGACTCGGCGATATGCCGGACACATACGGCTACGGCGTCGATGCGGAGCGCGCCAAGGCTACAATGCAGGCCATTTTCGACGGACCGGTGAATTTCATAGATACTTCGCGCATCTACGGCATGGGTCGCAGCGAGGAGAGGATCGGCGCCGTCATTCGCGAGCGCGGCGGGCTCCCGCCTGGCTTCGTCGTCTCCACCAAGCTCGACCGCGATCCGCAAACCAATGTCTTCGATGCCGCGCGGGCGCGCCGCTCGCTGGAACAGAGCCTGGTTGCGCTGGGGCTAGAGCAAATAGACCTGCTCCATCTGCACGACCCCGAGCATTCCCGCTCCCTGGCCGAGGCCACCGGCCGGGACGGAGCTCTGGGCGAACTCTTCCGGCTCAAAGAGGAGGGGTTGGTGAAGGCGGTGGGCGTGGCTGCGGGCCGGGTGGACATGATGATGCCATTGCTGTGCGACTGGGACTTCGATGCGCTGATCACGCACAACCGCTTCACAATCGCCAATCGCAACGCGCAAGAGATGCTGGATCTCGCCCAGTCCAGAGGCATCGCCGTACTCAACGCGGCGCCCTATGCTGGCGGCGTGCTGGCAAAGGGGTCGAGCGCGTATCCCCGCTATGTCTATCAGGAGGCGTCCGCTGAGGTGCTGGATCCGATCCGCCGCATCGAGGCGGTCTGTGCGCGTCACGGGGTACCGCCCGGAGCTGTGGCGTTGCAGTTTTCGATGCGCGACCCCAGGATCACGTCGACGATTTGCGGCGTGAGCAAGCCCGAACGGGTCAAGCAGACGCTTGATTGGGCGTCCTATCCCATCTCCGAGGCAATATGGGAAGAATTGAAGGCCGTGCTATTTTCGACCAACGACCCCGAAGCGGCGCGGGAGTACAGGCCAGGGTAGCTAGAGACTTGCCTATTTCCAGGCGCGCTTTTTGGAGGCGCGGATGCACGACGGTCGGTCGCGACCGCCAAAACGCTGGTGGAGATTCCAGTGCGCATCCGTCAGATTCCCGCAATGCGCGTCGGCCGGGAATCCCAATAGGGACTCAAATGTCACATCTGATCCGCTAGGGCGTAATGACGACTTTCATCGTCTCGTCGATCTTCATTGCCTGCGCCATCGCCGCGTCGGCATCGGCGATCTTGAATTTATGGGTCACGAACTCCTTCAGCGGAAAGGTGTGCTGGAATTTCTCGAGGAGCTTGAGGCTCGCCATGTAGCCCGTCGACGGGTGGTTGCACATGCCGATGAGCCGAACCTGCCGCGCCGCAATGTGATGGGGATTGAGAGTGACCGTGCCGACATCGGCGAAGACG
>Ga0182024_10003070_pt1 | contig 40389 bp, 41 predicted proteins | sample P32metaG_FD_120480 | JGI IMG/M metagenome (GOLD analysis project Ga0182024, IMG submission 120480) | Permafrost microbial communities from Stordalen Mire, Sweden - P3-2 metaG (Illumina Assembly) | ecosystem: Environmental > Terrestrial > Soil > Wetlands > Permafrost | place: Sweden: Stordalen...
CTCGGCGGCGCCCACCGTCACCACCTCCGCCGGTGTGCAAACCGTCGTCCCTTCGGCCGCCTCGCCCACCGCGGGCGTGATCACGGCCACCTCAACCACCTCGCGCCAGATTCAGTTCGGCGCCAAGCTGCAGTTTTAGCGGCCCTCCCCCGGCAACACATAGCGAGGCCGGCGATGTTCGCCGGCCTTTGCTTTTTTGGCCTCGAATGAGATACCTCATCTGAGATCATCTCTACGTGCGCCGGTTGTCCTCGGCGCCGGAAGCTTGATCGGAAATGAGGAATCTGAAAATGAGGGAGATTGTCACCTATGTCTTCGGGCTTGCACTGCTGGGCAATGCGTGCCTCTTTGTGCCGCAGGCGCTCGCCATCTGGCGCAAGAAAAGCGATGAAGGCGTTTCGCTCGTCACCTTCGGCGGATTCTGCATCCTACAGGTCATCGGCGTCGTCCACGGCGTCTACGAGCACGACAACTCCCTCATCGTCGGCCTCGGCGCCAGTTTTCTAACATGCGGAACGGTCACCCTTCTTACCATCGTTTACCGCCTCCGCCGCCATCGCGCGTCCGCAGCGAATCCGCCCGCCTAAAATCCTCCCGCCTGCCCCCAACCCAATCCCAAATTCGTCCAGGCCTTTCCCATCAATTCACAAACTGTGGAAGGATCGGAACGACAGTTGTGTGCAAGCCGGGGTATACTGCTCTCCCCGGCGGCAGTGTCCGGATTATCCGCCGCGAATGTACGCAGCTCTCGCTGCACAATCGCTAGTTTTTTGAAGGAGGTCCCGATGCGCATCACTGACACTATTGGAGCGATCCTCAAACACAAAGGCGCAATCAAAGTCCTCTCCATTGCCCCCGAGCAATCGGTGCACGATGCTCTCGCGCTCATGTCCAAATACGATATCGGCGCGCTGATGGTCATGTCCGGTTCGCGTCTGCTCGGCATACTTTCCGAGCGCGACTACGCCCGCAAAGGCATTCTTTTGGGCCACCACTCGCGCGAGACTGAAGTCCGCGAAATCATGACCAGCCCCGTCCGCTCCGTCACTCCGCTGCACACTGTCGATGAGTCCATGACCGTGATGACGGACCATCGCATCCGCCACTTGCCGGTGCTTGAGGGCGACACGGTCGTCGGCATCGTCTCCATTGGTGACCTTGTAAAGTGGGTCATCTCCGGTCAGGAACACGCCATCCAGGCCCTCGAGGGCTACATCACCGGCGCGTATCCCGGATAGAAGCGTATGTGCCGCAACATCAAAATGCTCTTCAACTTTGAGCCTCCTGTCACAGATGAGGAAGTGCGTTCTTCGTCGCTGCAGTATGTGCGTAAGGTAAGCGGCTTCAATAAGCCGTCGAAGGCGAACGAGGCAGCGTTTAATGAGGCGGTCGAAGAGATCGCCGCAGCATCGATGCGGCTACTCAGCCGGCTCGAGACGCAGGCGCCGCCATGCAATCGCGAAGAAGAAGCGGCAAAAGCAAAGATACGGAGCATGGCACGCTTTGGCGGGTGATCCAAGTGCCTGCAACTGTTTTGGCCGCCCTAGCGAAACATCCGCTCGTCAAACCGGAACGGCTTCGCCGCGCCAATTTTGACCTTCGCAAACTGCGGATGCTTTGAATTCAGCAACACATTCCAGTCCCCATCCACCACAGCCGATGGAACCTTGAGTGCAACCGACCGCGAACTACGTGCCCACTCCGATCCCAGATCGCGGCAGCGCTCGTTGTCCAGTTCCCGCCAGTTGCGCGGGAGAACGTCGAGCTTCATCACCTCGACGCCCGAATCGGGAACTGTGGCCTCGGCCATCAGCAGATCGTCCGGGGCCTCGATCGGGTCCAGATTGACAAAAAATTCCAGAGCCGCCAGCGCCCGCGATGTCGACGTATACACCATTGCGGTTCCCAGCTGATTCCATCGCCTCGCAGCATAAAGCCCGCCCGCACCGGTAAACGCTGAATCGCGGAATCGCCCCGAGAAAATCCTCCAGACCTGCATTAGCTATACATTCCATATGCGATGGCGTACAAGACCCGTTCCACCGATCGCACACCCAGCTCGGTGTCTAACTCGTCGAACGGCTTTTTGCCTCCCAGCGCGCGATTCGGATTGCTCATCCAGTGCGACGCCTTCTCATCCGATCCCAGAACCTCCCTGGCCAGCGCCACCACTCTGGCCATGCGCAGCGTCCGGTCCGATTCGTCGTGCGTCAGTCGCGATTTCATCTTGAGCCGCCGGCTCAGCGTCCGCGATGGAATGTTCAGGCGCTTGGCCACCTGCGCCCTCTCGACCGCCATTGTCGCCGCCAGCAAAGTCACGGTCGACGCCGGAAGCCCGGACCGCACCTGCCGCGCCAGATCGTCCGTGCTTTTCACCGGCTGCTTAAAGGTCTTCTTTCCGCCAAGAACGTCCACAATCTCCGCAATGGTCATCTTTGCCACCTGGCGCAATTATCGCGCCATTTGGCGCGCGGGTCAAACCAAATCTAGCGCGCCACATCCCGGCCTGCCTGGACAAAGTTCTTATCCCAGAAATATCCCCGCAATCGACGCCGAAATCAGGTTCGCCATCGTCCCCGCAAGCATCGCCCTCACGCCTAGCTTTGCCAGGTCGTTGCGCCGCTCCGGAACCAGCGCGCCAATGCCGCCGATTTGCATTCCGATCGACCCGAGATTCGCGAACCCGCACAGCGCAAACGTCGCAATCGTAAACGACCGCGGCAGAAGCGTCGCCTTCTGCGCGCCCAGCGAGATATACGCGATCACCTCGTTCAGCGCCATGCGCGTGCCCAGTAGCGTCCCGATCGCGCCGCAATCCTGCCACGGCACGCCGATCAGCCACGCCACCGGCCGGAAGACGAATCCCAGAATCAGCCCCAGGCTCGGAGGAACCCAGTGCATCCAGCCGAGGCCGTGAACCCAGCCCAGCATCATGTCCAACAGCGCCACGAGCGCCAGAAAACTCACCAGCATAATCGCAACATTCAACGCCAGCTTGCCGCCGTCGATCGTCCCCCGCGCGATCGCCCCAATCAAATTCTCGTCGGCGTGCAGCTCGTCTTTGGGAATGACAACCTTGCCCTCGGTCGCCGGCACGTCAGTCTCAGGCACCAGCATCTTGGCCAGCAAAATCGTTCCCGGCGAAGTCATGATCACCGCCGACAGCAGGTGCCGCGCCTCGACGCCCTGCGCAATGTACATGGCCATGATTCCGCCCGATACGTGCGCCATCCCGCTCGTCATGATCGTCATCAGCTCGCTGCGCGTGGCCTTCGACAAGAACGGCCGAATCGTCAGCGGCGCTTCCGTCTGCCCCATGAAGATGCTCGCCGCCACGTTCATGCTCTCCGCGCCAGAGATGCGCATCGTCTTGAGCATGATCCACGCCATGCCGCGAATGATGATCTGCATCAATCCAATGTGATAAAGCACCGCGAAGAATGCCGAGATGAAGATGATCGTCGGCAGCACCTGAAACGCAAAGATGGCGCCCTTGTTTGGTCCCAGCATGTCGCCGAACGCGCCGGAATTCGGCAGCCCGAGCTGCCCAAACAACACCTGCGTCCCGGCAAACGTCGCCGACAGCATGTTCGTCACCACGCCGCCCGCCCAGGTCATCACGCTTTCGCCGATGCTGAATTTCAGCACCAGAAACGCAAACGTGATCTGCAGCCCGAGCCCCCACGCAACGGTGCGCCAGCGTATGTGCCTGCGGTCGGTTGAGAAAAGATACGCGGCCAAGAGCACCGACAGAATTCCCAGCACGCCTGTGAATCGACCCAAGAGGTTGCTCCTTTGCGGGCGAAGAAATGCTTAGAATGACTTTCGATTACCTTACAGCATTCCGCAAATAGTTCTCAGCATTTTCTTGCGTAAACACGCGCCCCGTCAGCGGGACCACCGCGTCGGGCTCGGTTTTGGAGATGGTCACTGCTCGTCTAATGATCGCGACCGGCTCCGCCAGCAATTCCGGCTTGGTCGCATACACCGTTGCCAGCGGCTGTCCTTTCTCAACCTTTGCCCCGCGCCGCTCATGAAACAAAATCCCCGCATTTGGATCGACAGGCTCTCCCGCTTTTTCGCGTCCCGCGCCGGTTCGCTGCACCGCCCAGCCCAGCGCCGTCGTGTCCATCTCGGCAACATAGCCGCTCTCCCACGCGGCGACAATCTCCGTCGCGCCTGGCTTGTGAAAACCAACGGGGTCGTCAAACACCCGAATGTCGCCCCCCTGCGCCGCAACCATCTCCAGAAACACCTGCAGCGCAGAACCATCCTCTAAAGCTGCTTCGGCTAAGCGGTAGCCAACTTCCGCCGAATCCGCTTTCCCGCCCAAATGAATCATCCATCCCGCCAGAATCAGCGACAGCTCGCGCAAATCCTCACTCCACGCCGGCCGCTCGCCGCGCAGCAGTTCCACGCACTCCACCAGCTCAATCCAATTGCCCGCCGCGCGCCCCAGCGGCTGGCTCATGTCTGTCAACAGCGCCACTGTCCGCGTTCCCGCTGCCTCGGCCGTAGCGACCATCAGCGCGGCCAGAAACTCCGCGTCCTCCACCTTGCGCATAAACGCGCCTGAGCCCGTCTTCACATCGAGGACCAGCCCGTCCAGACCCGCCGCCAGTTTCTTGCTCAATATCGACGCGCAGATCAGCCCCGGATTCTCTACCGTCCCCGTCCTGTCTCGCAACGCGTAGAGCTTTCGATCGGCGGGCGCCAGTTGATCCGTCTGCCCGATGATCGACGCGCCGCACTTCTTGATCACCGCCTCAAACTCGGCCAGCGTCAGCGCAGTTCTGTAGCCGGGGATCGCTTCGAGCTTGTCCAGCGTCCCGCCGGTATGCCCCAGCGCGCGCCCGCTAATCATGGGCACAGCCACTCCGCACGCCGCCGCGAGAGGCGCGACGAGAAAGCTGGTCTTGTCGCCGACTCCGCCCGACGAATGTTTGTCGACGGTGCGCCGGTCCAGCCCCGTCGGTGAAAATCTCTCGCCAGAATCGCGCATGGCGAGTGTCAGTGCACGCGTCTCCGAAAGCGAAAGCCCTCTGATCCACAACGCCATCAGCCATGCCGCAAGCTCGGCTTCCGGAATAGATCCACTTGCCGCACCCTTCGCCACAAACGCAATCTCGCGTGCGTCCAGCTCGCCGCCGTCGCGCTTCTTGCGGATAATGTCGATCATATGCAGCGGAGCAGCCGCGGAAGCTTCAGTCGAATTGCTGTCAGCCTGAGTCATGGTTTCGATGCCCTACTTCAGCTTCATCTCGCAGCCCAGCGGCAGCAGCTCGCTGAATGTCATCGTCCGTGTTCCATCGGCCGCCGGAAAAATCACCGGCGCGTCGGGCTCAGTGAATTCCGCCAGCACCTGCCGGCATGCGCCGCACGGTGGACTGGGCTTTCCATTCAGGTTCGCAACTGCCGCAGCCGCAATTCGAATCTTCGGGCCAAATTGAGATACCGCGCGCACCACTGCCGCCCGCTCCGCACAAATCGTCAGCCCGTAGCTCACATTCTCTACATTGGTTCCCGTCACCGTCTCGCCATTTGTCAGTCGCAGCGCCGCGCCCACGCGAAACTCCGAGTACGGCGAGTAGGAGTTCTCCGCGGCCTGCTGCGCAACATCATGCAGTTTTTCCAGTTCCGGCTGACTCACGTTTGCCATCGTCGATGCGCCCCTTTTCCGTTCTCGCAGGGAAGATTAGAGGCTAATGCATTGCGACCGCTCGTGTACACCTGCGGGGTTTCCGGCGCAGCCCTTGGACCTCCGCGCGCCAGCGCTGGCGCGGTTACACGCGAGCCATTGGCGGCGCCGCCGGGGTCAGCCCATGGCGCAACATGATCTCGATCATCTTCGCTCGGTCTGGCGGGCCGCCGCCTGCTGCTTTCATCGCTTCGGCCGTTTCGCGAAAGAATTGCGGCCCAATTGCAGCGGGAGTAACCATGCACAGCACCCTCGCGTCCTCAGCGCTATTGTTGTCGAACCTGTGAACGGCGCCCCGAGCAATGCAAATCGCCTCTCCCCGGCTCACGTCGATCGCCTTTCCATCGACAGTCCACGTCAGCACGCCCTCGATGCCGTAGACCGTTTCCTCGAAGTGGTCATGGCTGTGCGCCGGGGCGGCCAGCCGCTGCCCAGCGGGCACAATCAACTCGAAGACCGCGACCGTACCGGCCGATTGTTCGCTGGTCACAAGAAAGTGCAGCGTCAGGGGCCCCAGATGAATCGTTTCGTCTGCGGGATTCACGCTCACGCCTTCGGCCTTGGTTGTCATGACGATCTCCTCCTGTGAGTCTGCTGCTGCCTTCCTTTGGTAAACTATGTTTACCATGAAATTATGGTAAACATAGTTTACGGAGAGTGTCAATGACTTTCTTTGAAGAAAATGTGCCGCCCAGGATAGTCGCGACCAGGGAGATGCTGATCGGCGCTCTGCTGCGCGCTCCGGCGCAGGCCATTCATCGCCGTATCATCCGCGACCTCAACGCGGCGGGCTTCAAAGGGCTTAGCCTGCCCCACATGGCGGTCTTGCGCTATCCAAGTCCCGATGGCGAGCGCCCCCGTGTTCTGGCCGAGCGCGCCAACATGAGCAAACAGGCCATGAACCGTCTGCTCGGGAGCCTGGAGGATCTTGGTTATCTCAAGCGTTCCGACGCGCCCGGCGAGGGCCGCGCGCGCATCGTCCACTTCACCAAGCGCGGCCACGCTGCGAACGCCAAGATCATTGATATTCTGCGCAACATTGAGCGCGACTGGATCGCCGTTCTTGGCCCCAAAGATTTTTCCCGCCTCAAAGAAATTCTCTTTCGCGTCTGGGAGAGCCCGCTGGTGCGTTAGGCCGCCGGCCCAATTGAAGAACACTTTTCGCAGTCACTTGTCACGTCACCGCTCGGAATCCCCGGTTGGCGCTCCAACTCTATGACAGATTCTGAATTGGGATGCTGCGCTACTTTTGATGCTAGGCAAGCTTTACAAAGTTCATCGCCGCCGAGTTCATGCAGTAGCGCAATCCGGTCGGTCGAGGGCCGTCATCGAACACATGCCCCAGATGAGCCTCGCAGCGTCTGCATGAAACCTCAGTCCGCTCCATCCCCAAAGACAGGTCCGTGTTTTCGCGAACATTTTCTTTGGCGATGGGCTGCCAGAAGCTGGGCCATCCCGTGCCCGACTCGAACTTTGTCTCGGAACTGAATAGCGCCGTATCGCAGCAGATGCAGCGATAAATTCCGTGTTCGTGGTTGTTCCACGTGCTTCCGGTGAAGGCCCTTTCGGTGCCGGCCAGCCGCGTCACTTGGTAGGAGATTGGCGACAGCTGCTGCTTCCACTCCGCGTCCGTTTTCACAATCGTGGGCACGGAAACAACATCTCCCCGCTGCCCCGCCGGGGAAAACTCAACGATCGTCACCTGTTTCGGAGTGTCAGCCTTCGCTTCGACGTTCCCGTTGCCATATCGAAATTTCAAGGCGAGCGCAACGGCCGCGGCGCCCCCAGCAATCATGAATACCCGCCGACTCGTACGGCTCGTGCTGTCATCTCTTTTCTGAATCACGATGTCCTCCCGCTGCTCTCATCCGAAGGTGAAGGAATACGCCTGCACTCCGGGTTCCTCAAATTCAATCGTAAAAATGTGGTCCGTAACAGCGCCATTTTGCCGCACCAGTTGATAGAGCCGGTATGCCGTCACAACGCCGTTGCCGTCGCCGTCCGTATCCACACCATGGCTTTCTCCAGGCGCCTGCCCGTCAATGGTCACCCGGAAATGAACTGGCTTGCCGTCTTCGCTCGGACCAAGCACAAGATGCAGGTCGCGCGCGTGGAAATGAAATACGATCTTCCCTCCGGCAGACTTCAGCAAAGCAAACTGCTTGTGATCGACCCATTCACCCGCAAGTCCCCACTCGTTAAGCCGGGGCTGCGTGGGCTCGGTATACGCATGTTCCGAGTCTGACTTGATCCCGCCCGGCGATGCGAAGTGTTCCGCGCGCGCAAAGCCAATATAGGTTTCAGGAGAGTGAACATCGTTCACGTCCGAGGCAGCTTGAATTCCCTGCCCCTGAATATTGACCGCAATCGCGGGCATCGGTTTCGCGGTCGCCTCCTTCAGCAGCTCCTGTATCCACCGCTCGGACTGGTCATAATCTCCTTCGCCGAAGTGCTCGTAACGCACCTTGCCTTTGGCGTCAATGAAGTAGTGTGCAGGCCAGTATTGATTGTGAAACGCATTCCAAATGTCGTAGTTGCTGTCCAGCGCAACCGGATACGTGATCCCAAATTTCTGCACAGCCTTTTGGACATTCGGTAATTGCTTTTCAAAGTCAAACTCCGGCGTATGAACCCCGATGACCACCAGGCCGCTGTCCTTATACTTTTCCGCCCACGCTCTCACATACGGAATGGCGCGAATGCAGTTGATGCAGGAGTAGTCCCAGAAATCGACGAGAACCACTTTCCCTTTGAGTTGTTTCGCCGTCAGCGGCGCGGAGTTGATCCATCCCGTTGCTCCAGACAGGCCGGATAGCGGTGAACTTCCGACAATGCTCGGTGGCTCCTGCGCTTCCGACACTGGCGCAATCAAAGACGTGCCCAGAAAAAGCGTGACCAAACCCGCTATGCTCATCATTGCCGCCGACAACGCTAAAATCGCCCGTCTCATTCTGGTCGTCTGTCCCATTCTGATCGTCGGTCTCATTGCGGTCGCTGCTCTCATCTTTACCCCGCGAAAAATTGCAGGCATCTGATTTTGTCCCCTTCCGCAGGACACTATAAGTGTATTGAGGGTGGCGCCAAACGTCGCACCGGCCCGCTATAGTAGACAGCTTCGAGGAGAGAAAGGTTACAGAGCTCCTCATCGCGCAGAAGCAGAATAAGTCGGCCCAGCTCTGTCGCGAGGCAGCCCCTTCGAGAAGTTGAAGCGGGTGGGCCGGTCCCTGCCGGAATCGTGGAAAGCTAGCTGCTCTCCCCCATCAGTCGCTCGACCGCATCGTGCAGCCGCGCAGTGATCGCCGCCTCGGTCTCTTCGGGACCAAACGAAATCGCCTCGCCAATGTGAACCTCGATCGTTCCCGGCCGGAACCAGCCGCGCTTGCCCGTCTTGATCTCACCTAGCCCGCGCATGGCCACCGGCAGCACGGGAACAAAGCTCTGCTTCGCGAGCAAACCAATACCCGCCCGGAACGGCGCCAGGCTGCCATCGCGCGAGAGCGTTCCCTCTGGAAAGACCAACACGTTGTAACCGTGGTCGAGCGCCTTGCCTGCGTGGGCAAAACTCCGTTGAAAGTCACGCTGGCGCGGCAGCGGAAACACGTTGAACAGCGCCGTCACCAGGTAGTAAGAGGGCGGCCCGAAGATGTAGAAGCCCTTATTTCCGGGCTTCCAGGGATTGCGCCAATGCATGAAGTCGTCTAGCATCTCGCCCAGCATCGCGGCGGCCATCCGCCGCCGATAAGGCCCGGGCAGCGCGTATACGATCAGATCTCCGTCATAGGACGTGACGTGATTCGAGACGATGAGCAGCGGACCAGGCGGAAGCGGCTTCTGCGGCCCGACCACACGCGGCTCCACCAGCAGCCACGTGCCGGGGCGCAGCGCCAACTCAACAAACGCCGCGCGAATCCACTGGAACGGTTTCCACCACGGCCATTCGGGATAGATAAAGCGCGGCCGCTTCAGCCCTCCCGGCGCGGCGATCACTCCTTGTGGCAGATCTGCGGTTGCCACGGCCTGTCTTGATAAGTCCTGTTGCGTTTCGGCTGCCGCCGGTGCACTTGTTTCGCTTGCAGCCTCTGGCGTCGCTCCGCTGGCACCCTGCGCACCATCCTTGCGATGGCCGTCAGACTCCGACCCAGCCGCCTGCACCGCGGCTTCTTGCGCCGGTTCTGATTCCGCCGCCGCTCCGCCAGCCACCACCTTGCGCAGCTCGCCCAGCGTCTGCACTTCTTCAAGCAATCCCGTTCCCGAAACCACTCCTAGCCTGTCCTCGATCGCCGAGGCCAGCTGCACGCGCCCCAGGCTGTCGAGATGTAGGTCCTCAGTTAGCCGCAGTTCGTCGCCAACGCCCGGTTGCGCTTCTCCGGTAATCTGTTCAATCAGCGCCAGCAGCCAGTCCGCCGATGGCCCGTATGCATGATCGCCGTTTGTGGCAGTCTTTCCGCTGCCAGGCGTTGCGGCCGCGCTCTGGACGCGCGCGAGCCACTCGGCAACCGGCTTGCGTCTCACTTTTCCCGTCGAAGTCCGTGGCAGATCCGGCTCTGGCCACATCACCCAACGGGAGATGCGCTGAAACTCCGGCAGCTTGGCGTTGGCGTGCTCAATCGCCGACGGCCCGCAGTTTCCCGACCCGCGGCAGGCCAGCACCGCGCATGGCTCCATGCCGGTTGGAGTTTCCATGCCAACCACCGCGCAAGCGGCGACATCGGGCTCTGCTTCGATCGCGGCTTCAATGTCCTCCGGGTGAATATTCACTCCGGCCGCGGTAACGATCACTTCGCTCTTTCGCCCCAGAAATTTAAGATCGCCGGATTCGTTCCGCTCTGCAATGTCGCCCGTCGCCAGCCACTCGCTGTCTCGCTTGCGCAGAGCACCACCTTGCCATGTCGCGCTTGAGATCACGTCGCCCTTCACCAGCACTTCGCCGTCGGGGCCGAGCTTTACCTCGGTCCCTGTAACCGGTTTGCCAATTGTTCCCTCGGCCACATGGAATGGATGATTCAGGGCAATCATCGCCGTGGTCTCCGTCATGCCGTATCCCTGTACAAGCACGAAGCCCAGCGTGCTCCAGAACTGCTCCAGCGAGGCCGGCATCGCACCGCCGCCGCAAACAAAAACCAGGAACTTCAGCCCGAATTCTCGATGCACTCCGCGGAAGCGCCACCAGCGACCCCACCCGGCAGGCTTCGTGTGCGCGGCCGCAACCCTTTCAGCCAGGCCTTCGTGAGTCGTCTCCAAATGTGTCTTCAGCACCGCCAGCACGCGCGGCACGGCAGCGACGACCGAGATGCGTTCGTCGTGAATCTGCTCGATGAGTCGCGGCGCTGCCAGCCTGCTCTCGAAATGCACTTCTGCCTTGAGAAGCGGTGGAACCCAGAGCCCAAGCGCCTGCCCGAACACATGGCTCAGCGGCAGCGTATGCAGAATCCGCAGCGGATGAACCAGGCGCTCGTAGGGCATATATGGCTTCGCGCCCTCTTCGATCGGGATCATGCTCGCCAGCACGTTGCCGTGCGTCAGCACAATTCCCTTTGGGTCGCCCGTTGTGCCTGAAGTGAAGAGAATCTGTAGCGGAGTTTCCTTCGAGAGCCCGGCGACCGCGCCCATCTCCGTCGCGGGCAGCTCGTCATGCAAATTCTCGAAGGCCAGCGTTGCGAGCTGCTGTCCACCGCCCATCGCTGACAGCTTGGCTAAAAGTACTGCATCGCCAAGAACAAGTTTCGGGCTCGCATCCTTGGCCACGCGCCCCACAAAGTCGGCAGTTCCGAAGATGTCCAGCGGCACAGCAAGCACGCCGCGCAGCATGCAGCCGTGAAAAGCCGCGATCCACTCTGCGCTGTTTTCACCCCAGATCAGAACCCGGTCGCCGTCACGCACGCCTCGCGCGTCCAGCAGCGCAGCAAATCGCCCGGCGAGCTTCGCCAGCTCCCCATATGTCGTCACGCGCCGCCGGTTTCCCTGGTAGCGCACCACCGCGATATCGCGGTCGAGACGGCGAAAATCGTCGATAAGTGCGGCAAGTTGATCGTGCATGACGCTCCGGCTACTGCATTTTCAATTCTGGTTGCACAGAATGCAGGACGAAAATAAGTGAATCGAAAATGCCCTAGCTCATCGTAGCAGTGGATAGTTGATCGCCCGGCACTTCCTTCATTCTGGGAGTTCCCTCTTTGGATGCTGGCTCCTCCGCAAGGAGCAATACTTCTTTTCCGAGGCTAGGTCACCCGCCGCAGGTCCGCGGCCGTCGTACACTGTTGAGGTTAGGCATTTCCAATGAAAAAGCTCGCCCTCGGCCTATATGTTCTTGTCACTGTCGCCTTGCTAGGCTGGGCTTACTATCAAGCCGTTTACGTGGCTCCCCTGGATGCGATGCAGGGCGAAATCTCTCGCATCTTCTACTACCACGTGCCCCACGGGATGCTCTTCTTCCTCTTCTTTGCAATCAGCCTGATTGGCTCCGTCGGCTACCTCGCCACGCGCCACAATCACGCGGATCGCGCGCAAATGTTTGATGCCTGGGCGCTCGCCGGCGCCGAGGTCGGCGTCGTTTACTGTACCGTGATCCTGGTCACCGGCCCGCTATGGGGGCGCCGCGCCTGGGGCATGTGGTGGACATGGGACGCGCGCCTCACCACCACGCTGGTTCTTTGGCTGATTTACGTCAGCTACCTGCTGCTGCGCCGCTTCGCCGCTGGATCCGAAATGCAAACGCTGGCCGCCGTGCTGAATATCTTCGGCGCGATCGACGCGCCCATCGTCTACATGTCCAACCGCTGGTTCCGCACGCAGCACCCCGCGCCGGTCTTTGGCGGAGGGCCCGATTCCGGCCTCAAAGACCCTGCCATGCTCGCCGCGTGGGGGTGGAATATCGCGGCCTGGTTGGCCTGGGGGCTGCTCATACTCGCCCTTCGCTATCGCGTCGAGCGCAAGCAGCAAAAGATTGCCGCCGAAGAAGCTGAGTTTGCCCTGAATTCGTAAATGTCGCCCGGGCAGCTTGTAAACAAGGAGGAGCGCGATGAAGAAACTTGCCACCGGATTAGTCGTTGCCGTCCCTGTCGCCCTGTTTTGCCTGGCGTGTTACTTCGTCTTCTCGGCGCCGCCCGAACCGCCGTTCGACTGGCGTCTCCACATGTCCCAGGCGGATCATGATGCCATCGTCGCGACCCTCAATCATCTGTTCACCCGAGCCGCCTACACCGTCACCTGGGCTATCCAGCTTGGCTACGTCGCGTGGCTCTTCGTCAGGTGGCAGTCGCAGAAGCGGTCCGCGACAAATTAGGCTCTGCCTCGACTGACAATCGACAAATGACCCCTGACGTCTACTGGCTACTGGCTATTGGCTATTGGCTGCTCACCCGGTAGACTGAAGGATCGAGAGGCAATCATGTTAGTCGTCATGAAAGCGCAGGCCACTCCGGAAGAGATACAGGCGGTCTGCGACCACATCGTGCAACTGGGTTTCCGCCCCCATCCCCTTCCCGGAGCGCAACGAACCGCCATTGGCATCACGGGAAATCAGGGCGAAGTCGACCGAGGCAACCTGGAATCGCTCTCCGGCGTTGCAGAAGTAATTCGCGTCTCCAAAGCCTACAAACTTGCCAGCCGCGACGTGAAAGAAGAGGACACCGTCGTCCGTTTTCCTGGATCGAGCGCGACCATTGGCGGTCGCGACCTGGCCGTCATCGCCGGACCATGCTCCATCGAAACTCGCGACCAGGCCTTCGCTATCGCCGCGGAAGTCGCCGCCGCCGGTGCGCAGTTTTTCCGTGGCGGCGCTTACAAGCCGCGTACCTCGCCGTATGCGTTTCAAGGCCTCGGCCTTGAAGCCTTGAAAATCATGGCCGAAGTCCGCGACAAGTTCGGCCTGCGCATCGTCACCGAGGCGCTCGATTCGGAATCCCTCGAACTGGTTGCCGAATGGGCCGACGTAATCCAGATCGGCGCGCGCAACATGCAGAACTTCTCGCTGCTCAAGAAGGCTGGAAAACTGCGCAAGCCCGTGCTCATCAAGCGAGGCTTGAGCGCAACTCTCGAAGAATTTTTGATGGCCGCCGAGTACGTGATGAGCGAAGGTAACTACGAAGTAATTCTCTGCGAGCGCGGCGTGCGCACTTTTACTGACCACACGCGGAACACGCTCGACCTGAGCATCGTCCCCGCGCTGCATCATCTGAGCCACCTGCCCATCCTCGTCGATCCGAGCCACGGAACCGGCCGCCGCGACAGCGTCCTGCCCATGGCGCGCGCAGCCATCGCCGCGGGCGCCGATGGTGTGATCGTTGAAGTGCACAACCATCCTGAAGCCGCGCTCTCTGACGGACCTCAGTCTCTCTATCCTGCCCAGTTCGCAACCATGATGAGCGAAGTCGAAAAGATCGCGGCCGTCGTCGGCCGCCATCTCAAGCGAGGCGTCTCCGTTTCCGCCGCCGCGGGACAATAACTCGTGGACCCTCAGCAAACCTTGGACCTCGTACGGCTGGTGAACTTTTCGTATCGCCCGCGAATTTGGCAGCCCTCTCTGGTCGCTGCCGGCATTCTCGCCCTATTCATCGCCGGATGCCGCACCCACGATTTCCCGCAATACGCGCCTAATTACCGCGAGTACGTCTACGTAACAAACGGTGGCAGTGACACCGTCACGATTCTCGACGTGGTCAATGTCCGCGTCGATCGTGAGTTGCCCGTCGGCCACAATCCGGTTGCCGTCGCCGCCAACCCCACGCACAACGAGATCTACATCGTGAACTCCGGCACCGCGCCGGCCAACGGTTCACTCTCTGTCATCGACGCCGAGCACAACGCGGTCGTGGCTACAATCCCTTTGCATTGCCAGCCGCTGTCGATTGATTTGAACAGCGCCGGAACCGTCGCCTACGTCGCCAACTCCGGCTCCAACACCGTCTCCGTCATCGATCTCACATCGCGCCGCGAAACTGCCCAGCTCGCCGCAGGAGACAATCCGGTTTTTGTCCGTATCACTCCGGACGGCAAAACTCTTGTGGTCGCCAACCAGCATGGAAACTCGGTGACTATCATCGATGCGATCACCGGCAAAGTGCGTGCTTCGTTCGCTGGCTGTCCCGGCGCTTCCCAGGTGGTCATCGTTCCCGATTCCACAAAAGCTTTCGTGCCCTGCTCAGCCGGCCATCAAGTGATGGTCGTTGCGCTCGCCGAGCCTGCCACTGAACCAAACGCCAATCCGAACACCGGGGCTAGCGCCCATTCCGCCGCGCCCGATCGCCTTGAAACGATGATGGATGTGGGCCTCGCGCCCGTCGATCTCGCGATGAAACCTGACGGCGGCGAGATCTTCGCCTCCAACTCGCTTTCCGACTCGGTCTCGGAAATTTACAACACCACCGACGAGGTCGGAGACACGTACATGATCGGTAACAATCCCGTCCGCGGGCTGGTCTCGCCCGACAATTCCCTGCTTTACGTGGCAAACGCGCGCGCGCAAGAGGTGACCGTGTACTCGATCGACGAAGGCAAGCGCATTGGTTCGATCCACGTTGGCGACGGGCCCGGAGCGCTCGCGTTCTCTGCCGCGGGACACTTGCTCTTCGTCGCCGATAGCCGCTCCGGCGACATTGCCGTGGTACGCACGTCAACGCCGCGCGTGGCCGCTTCGCCGGAAATCGCTCAATCGCTGTTCACGTTGCTGCCCGCGGGGCGCAATCCCAACGCCATTGTCGACAAAGCATTCAGCGTGCAGTAGCGATGCGCAGTTATTCTGCGGCCAGCGTTCACTCGAATGAGGATCGCGGCTACGGCTTCGCGCTCGCCCCCGCGGTCGCGTCATTCCTGCCAGCGCTCATCTTCGGTCCCACCAAAACTCCATCGTCAAGCGAAGCCGCAACAAGGCGGTCGCCAGCTGCGCGGATTAGAGCAATGTCGTACCCGGTCTGCCACCAATCCCAGGCCATGGTCTTGGGGTCCACCGCATACACCTGGTCGCTCGTGCGCGAGCTCACCAGTATCCTCTTCGACTCAGCGTCGTAACTCAGATCGTCAACATCGCGAAACGGCAAGCGATGAATCCACATCCACGACTTGCCCAGGTCGCGGCTCAGGTAAACTCCCTCGCGCGCGCCCAGCCAAAGCGTGCCATCCGGAGAAAAAACCACGCGGTGAATGCGCGTCAACATCGTCGGCAAGCCCATAGGCCACCAGCTTTGTCCTGCATCCTTTGAGATCACCACGCTATCGGCGCGAGCCGCAACCATCGTGTCGCCTTTCACAGTCACCGACAGATAATCGCCTTCGCCCATCACCGGTCCGCCCTGCCAGCTTGCGCCCTGGTCGTGGCTCGTCACAATGCCGTAGCTCGTCGCCGCCACCCACACATCGCCTGAAACATCCAGCGCGTTCACCGGGCTTTCCAGTTGAATCGTCGGCGCCTGCACCTGCTTCTCGATGTTTACCTTCGTGTGCAAGTGCGTCTGCGTGATCGTCTTCTCCACGGTGTTCACGATCGCATTCCGCGGCTGCCACACCGGACCAGCCTGCGCTGCAGAAGCTTCTGTCGCCGGCGCTGTCGAACCATCCGACGCAGCCCCAATTGTCCCCCCGCCTGCCGGATTTGACCCCCCACTCGCCGCTGGCGGATCGCCGGACCCTGCAGCATTACTTCCATCGACGAGAACAAACAGGCCGTGCCCGGTTCCCGCAACCACTTTCCCATCCTTCGTCTCAGCGAGCGCGAACACATCGCTGCCATCAAGCCCCGATCCCAATTGCTCCCAGTGCGCGCCGCCGTCGCTCGACCGAAACACGCCGCCGTATTTCTTGTCGTTCACCACGCCCGCGTACAGCACCTCCGGATTGTCGTGGTCCACCAGCACCGCCGCCACCTTCCGCTCCGAGATCCCCTGGTTCGACGGCGTAAACGTGACGCCCGCGTCCTGACTCGTCAACACGCCGCCGCGATCCGTCGCCAGCAGCACGCGATTCGAATCGCCGGGATCGACATACACCGCGTTCACCACCACGTCGGCGTCCGTCAAGCGCGCGAACGTTTTGCCGCTATCCAATGTCTTGTAGAGTCCCTCGGTAGTTCCCGCGTACACCACGTCGCGCTCCTCCGGGTCCTGCATCAGGCTCCGTGTCCTTCTGGCCTCGGATGGAATTCCCTGCACTTTGCGAAAAAGAATCCCAGCATTCTCGCTCTTGTAGATTCCGCTGCATGCGCTCAGGTAAACAATATGCGCGTGCCCGGGATCGACGATGATCGAGAACACATCGGAGTCTTCAATAATCCCCTGCTTGATGTTGTGCCAGGTCTTGCCGCCGTCCGTCGTCTTCCATGGCAGGTGCCAGGTTCCCGCGTAAACCACGTCTGCATTGCCGGGATCGACCGCCAGCGATTCAATCTCGTGAATCTCATGGCTGCCCGGCGGGCTGATCTGCGCCCACTTCGCTCCGCTGTCACTCGACCGGAAAACTCCTTCCAGCGTTCCCGCGTACAGAATGTGCGCATCGGAAGGCGCCTGCGCAAGCGCGTGAATCGGCTGGCCTTTGAACTGCGCGGGCTCGCTCCAACTGCGGCCGCTGTCATGGCTGACCCACAATCCGCCCTCGTCCGAGTTCTTCCACGCGCCTACATAAATCGTCGCCGGGTCCGCGGAGTTCACCACAATGCTGTCCAGCACCAATCCATCATCCGTGCCCAGCTTCGCCAGCCGATGCCAGTTCGCGCCTTCATCCATAGTTTCGTAGAGCCAGCTATTGGTCGTGCCCAGCAACAGATGCCTGGGCTGCCCGGGAAACGCCGCAAATGCACGCGCATCGCCGCCCGCAGGCCCAACAACAGTCCATGCGCTCTCCGCCGGCAGGCACGTCGCACCCAGCAGGACTACGCCTGACAAAATCAGTTGCGCCGGAACCCCAATCCGGCACCATTTAGATCGAACACCCCGCAAGCCGCTCATTCTGGCAGAAAGCTCCCACTCATCTCACTCAAGAATAGACAATTCGGAGCCCAAAAAGCGAAGTGGCTAACCAGTCTGTGCACTGGTCAGCCTCAACGAGTCGCGGAAAACATGTTCTACGGTTGGGTTCGGCGACTACCTAAATCGACGATCTGATCAGTGATCGCGCGCAAAATCATCCATTCACAGCCGGAAATATATCCCGATAACCGGCTCAGCATTATGTGTGAAGGCGTTGGTGGACGAAAAAGCATTGGCAATCGCGGGTGCCTTGTAGAGGTTGCCGCGATATTGAAACCGAAGGCCAAGGTGCGGTAATAATTCCCAATCCAGGCCAGCCCCGTAAGAAAAAATGCCTTCAGTTGAGGTGCGGGTCGCCGCAGCCGATGTGCTCTGGCTGCAGAGTGGGTTCGTCGTGCTACAGGTCGTGGTGGTAACAGTGCCGCCGCTGGGAACATTCAGCAAGAGCCCGCCGCCGGCAAGCGCAAATGGACGCAGGCTCGCGGCGTGAAGCGACACAACCCAATCGCCCGTCACCTCGTGGGCATTGTCGGCAATGGCCGCAGTCGAGATCGTGCAACCCGATGTTGGGCATGGCGGTGAGGAAAGGCTGTTGGAAAAGCCCTGATCGCCTCGGTTGTAAGAGTACGTGGCTTCGTAGCCGACCAGCGGATTCTTGATCTGCCGAAATTCAAACAATCCGCCTGCCTGGTTGGCTGGACTTTGTTTCGTGCCATCGCCCGAGGTTGTCCCGTTAAATGCTCCGTAGACGCCCAGCGCTACGGAGGTCTGGGCCTGAGACACGACGCCGGTCATCACCACCAGGCCGGCAATTAGGAGTGCTCTGAGAAATGATTGCGTAAGTAATTGTGACGGGCGCATCGTTATCTCCTCTGAAGCCCACAAAATTGAAACCCACAAAATCGGACGGGCCGAATCCCGCACCGGAATTGCCGAGGAACCACTATTTTGGACGTGGGGAAAGTGGGTTTGTATGCAGCTGGCGTCTTTGCGCCTAGCCGACGTTCAGCGTCTTCATCAGGCTGCGCGGCTCGCGCTGGATCTTCTCCTGCAGCAAGTTGATCGCGTAAATCAACTGCTCCGGCCGCGGCGGGCACCCCGGGACATATACATCCACTGGAACCACCTGATTCACGCCCTGCAGCAGCGCGTAGTTGTTGAACACGCCGCCCGAAGTGGCGCACGCGCCCAACGAAATCTCCCACTTGGGTTCCGGCATTTGATCGTAAAGCCGTCGCAGCACCGGGCCCATCTTCTGCGAAACGCGTCCGGCCACAATCATCAGGTCAGACTGGCGAGGCGACGGCCGGAAAACCTCCGCGCCAAAGCGCGCAATGTCGAATCGTGCCGCGCCCATCGACATCATCTCAATGGCGCAGCACGCCAGGCCAAAAGTCATGGGCCACACGGAATTCTTGCGCACCCAATTCACCGCGAAATCCAGCGAAGTGAGAAAGACGCCCTCCGACTCTTCGTAGCCGTAGCTCGCTTCCGCCACTTTGTTGCGATTTTTCGCGCTGCTATCAAGCGCGCCAAAAAGATATCGGTCGCGCTCCACTGAAGCCGCCATAGAGCAAGTATACCCCGGTCGTGAATTCGAGCTGTTCTGGCGCCAGCAGGAGAATGAGAGGGTCAGAAACCCAGTTTCGGCATCACCGCATTGCTTCAGGCACGACAAGGGGGTTAGGAAATCGCAGGATCTTGCGCAAATTTCGTCCGGCGAAGGCTGCCGTCAAGCCCATCCGCCTGTTACCCTATCGAAACAAGGAATGTCTGTTTATGCTCAAGATTGAAGCTGTTCTGCAACCCTCAAAACTGGATGCCGTAAAAGATGCGCTGCTTGAGGCGGGCATCGAGGGCATGACCATTCTTGAAGCCCGCGGCCACGGTCGCCAAAAGGGCCACACCGAGTTCTATCGCGGTCGCGAATACACCGTCGACCTTCTCCCCAAGGTGAAGATCGAAATCGTGATTCACGATGAATTGAAGGAGAAGGCAATTCAGGCTATTGTCAGCGCCGCGCGCACTGGCCGTATCGGCGATGGCAAAATCTTCATCAGCCGCCTCGACGAAGCCATCCGCATCCGCAACGACGAGCGCGGCGAAAACGCGCTGTAAACAAATCGCCACGACTCACGTCTCATGTGCCGGCATTCTCTTGATGGCAAAGAATCCAATGGTGTAGTTGCACCGCAACATCCTAGAGAAAACACAGCCATGATTCCCCGGTCCCTCTTCGCTCTTGGCGTCTCTTTGGCCTTCGCAATCGGCCTCCCCGCGCCCTGCCTTTTCGCTCCCTGTCTTTTCGCTCAAGACTCGCGCACCGTAATCGAGCCGCTTTTCCCCCAGCTATGCGCCACGCTCGACGCGCAATTGCAGACCAGCGGCCACTCGCTCTCCGCCGCAGACGAACAAAAGCTCGACACCGCTCGCATTCAGAAGGCCATCGACAAATGCGGCAAGGGGCGCGCCGTGCAGCTCCACGTGAATGAGGCCAACAACGCTTTCCTCAGCGGCCCGCTGGAACTGAAACCCGAAGTGACTCTGATCGTGGGCCTCGGAGTCACGCTCTTCGCCTCGCGCGACCCGGCTCTCTTCGCCGTCTCGTCCGGCAGTTGCGGAATTGTCAGCCATTCTCCTGGCCCGCGCGGATGCAGGTCGCTCATCAACGTTGACCACGCGCCTAACTCCGGCGTAATGGGCGATGGCGTCATCGACGGCCGCGGCGGCGAAAAAATGCTGGGCTCCGAGTATTCCTGGTGGGACCTCGCCGAGCAGGCGCGCGCCGGCGGCGGACAACAGGTTCCGCGCCTCATTGTCGCCACGGACTCCAACAACTTCACGCTTTATCGCATCACCCTGAAAAACTCGGCGAACTTCCACGTCGTCTTCAACCACGCTGACGGATTCACGGTCTGGGGGCTCAAGATCGATACACCGCAGCGCCTCGCCCGCAACACCGACGGCGTCGACCCCGGCAACGGCGCAAAAAACATCACCATCACCCACAGCTACATTCGCGCCGGCGACGACAACGTCGCCATTAAGGGCGGGCCCGGCGGCGCAACCAACATTACCATCAGCCACGACCACTTCTACTGGGGTCACGGCATGTCCATCGGCAGCGAGACCAACGGCGGCGTCAGCAAGATTCGCGTCTTCGATCTCTCGCTCGATGGCCCCGACAACGGCATCCGCATCAAGTCCAACGGCTCGCGCGGCGGCCTCACTCAAGACGTTGTCTACGACAACGTTTGCATTCGCAACTCGCCGAACCCCATCACGCTTGACACGGCCTACTCCGCCAACGGCCCGCTGCAGGGCGACTCGCCCCCCACTATGAGCAACATTACGCTCCACAATGTTCGCGTCTCAGGCGGCGGCAAAATCACCTTCAATGCTTACGACCACACTCACCGCATCGCTGCCACGCTCGACGGCGTGCAGATCGCCGACGAGGCGTCCTACACGTACGAGCTGAATCACGCAGACCTTACGCTCGGCCCTGGCCCGACCAACCTCAGCCTGCCCGCAGGACCTGATCTAGCAAACGAAGACTCGACAGTCTCCGGCAAGCCCGCCGAAGGCGACCCCGCCTCGTGCGCTGAGAAATTCGTGCCCTTTCCGCAATAAAAGGCCGGCGCGCAACAGCGGCCAAAGCGCGCGCCCATCTATCCCGGTTTCGCGGACTGCTGCACCAAATCTCCCCCCTTTATCTCCCCGTTTCGGCATTTATCGCTTATTCTTGTAACAATTCCTTCTTGCTTCGGCAGGTTCTTCTTGCTCTGGCAGGCCACGCAAACAATTTCCTATGAACCCAGTCGTTTTAGCAGTCGACGATCTTCGGGAGCAGTATCTCAAAGAGATGGCGCTCGTCCGCCAGACCTGCGAGCGTACCGGCGACGGCACGGCCGCCATCCGCCGGAGATCCGCCGTCGTCGACCGCATCCTGATTGAAATGTGGCGTCGAGCCTACGCCGGCCTGCCTCCGCAAAACGCCGCGCTGCTGGCCCTCGGCGGTTACGGACGCAAAGATCTCTTCCCTTTCTCCGACATCGACGTCCTGTTCGCTTTCGCCGACGAAAAAACCGAGGAGCAATCCCGAGAGGCCGTTCGCTCCATCATCCAGGGCATGTGGGACATCGGCCTGCGCGCCAGCCCCAACTCCCGCACAGTCAAGGAATCCGGCCGCTTCGACCCCGATAATCTCGAATTCACCCTCGCCACTCTCGATCGCCGCTTCCTCGCCGGCCAGTTCCCGCTTTACCAGCAGCTCCACCAGGTCACATTTCCCGGCCTCGTTCTCAGCGAGTGGAACTCCATCGCCCAGAAGCTTGGCGAAATTGCCCGCACGCGCCACGCAAGATACGGCAACACCATCTTTCATCTCGAGCCCAACTTGAAAGACTGTCCCGGCGGCCTCCGCGACTACTCGCTCGCCGTCTGGTTCGCGGTCCTCTTCCATCTCAAAGCGACCAAGGAGTGGCCACGCCAGCGCGGTGGCGTCTTCCAGAGCGCGCGCGGCGACGCCGAAGCGGCATTCGATTTCCTCGCCGCCGCCCGCTGTTTCCTCCACTTCCGCCACGGCCGCGACGACAACACGCTCGACTGGCAATCGCAGGATGAAGCCGCCGCCCGCTCCATCGGTCTTGAAACCCGCGGCACCGCCGACCCCAGCTACTGGATGCGCACCTACTACCGCCACGCCCGCGTCATCTATCGCCGCGCCGCGCTGCTCATGGAGCATCTGCCCGCTCCGGTCAGTTTCTACCGCCAGTTCCGCCGCCGTCGCGCGCCCATCCCCGGAACCGACTTTCTCCTCGACCAGGGCCGCATCGACATTCAGCCCGGCGCGCAATTCAATGACACCGCAGCCATCCTGCGCATCTTCTCGCTCATGGCCACGCACGGCTACACGCTCTCGCAGGCCGCCGAAGACCGCATCACCGACGCGCTGCCCGTCCTCGCCATCTCCATCCCCGAAGGGCCTTATCTCTGGAACGCGCTGCGCGAAGTGCTTCTCGGTCCTCACGCTGCGCACGCATTGCGCACCATGCACGCGCTCGGCGTTCTCGAGATGCTCATCCCGGAGTTCCACGGCATCGACGCGCTCGTCATCCGCGACAGCTACCATCGCTACACCGTCGACGAACACACATTCCTCGTCGTCGACAATGTTCACGCCCTGCGCACGCCCTCGAGCGAGCACGAGCAGCGCCTCGCCCAGTTGCTGCCCGAAATCGACCGCATGGATCTCTTCTTCCTCGCCCTGCTCCTGCATGACACCGGCAAGGGCCGCCGTACCGGCGAGCACGCGCAACAGAGTGTCGAACTGGCCGACAGCTTTCTCGCCCGCCTCGACTTTGACGCCGAAGAGCGCGACTCCGTGCTCAAGCTCATCCGCCTGCATCTCGATATGTCGCAGGCCATGCGCCGCGACATCTTTGATCTCGACAACGTGCGCGGCTTCGCTGACAAAATCGGCAGCCCGCAGCTTCTCAAGATGCTCACGTTGATGACCTTCGCCGACATCAAGGCTGTCAACCCCGACGCGCTCACCCCGTGGAAGGCCGAGAATCTCTGGCAGTTCTACATGTCCACGTCAAACTTCATGGACCGCTCAGTCGACGAGGCGCGCTATCACGCCGCCATCGATCCCACCCTGCTCAATCGCATCCGTTCCATGGTTCCCGCTCCGCAGCACGACGCACTCAAGCAATTTCTTGAAGGCCTTCCGCAGCGCTACCTGCAAACCCGCCTGCCCGAGCAGATCCGCAACCACTTCCAAATGGCGCTCAACCTCGACGAGGACAATGTCCAGCTCGATCTGCGCCCCAGCCGCCAGCTCTACGACCTCACCGTGATCACTCGCGATCGCACGCGCCTTTTTGCGGACATGGCCGGCGTCCTTGCTGCCTGGGGCATGAACATCGTCCGTGCTGGCGCATACTCCAACGATGCCGGCGTCATTGTCGACAGCTTTCAGTTCACCGATCTCTTCCGCACCCTCGAGCTCAACCCCACCGAGAAGGACCGCTTCCTCGCCAACGTCCACGATGTCGTTGCGCAAAAAATCTCAGTCGAGCAACTGCTCGCGGCGCGCAGCCATCTGAACCGCCTCGCCAACTACAAGCTCGACGTGGCTACCAAGCTCGACTTCGACTCGGAGTCGTCTTCGCATTCGACTCTTTTGCAAGTCGTCGCGCAGGATATGCCGGGCCTGCTTCGCCAGATCGCTCTCACCTTCAGCGCCCATCAGTGCGACATCAAGGTCGCGCTCATTGATACGGAAGGCGAAACCGCAATCGACGTTTTCTACCTCACCAGCCACGACCAGAAGCTCTCGCCCGAATCCCAGCAATCCCTCGGCGCAGACCTCACCAAAGCCCTCGACTCGATGCGCACGCCGGCGTAACTCGCGGAGACTTCTCCGAAACAGCGGACTCCAACAATGCCGAAGCTGAGCGCCGGAATTCTCCTCTTTCGGATAAACGACGGGCGGCTGGAAGTTTTTCTTGTCCACCCGGGCGGACCTTTCTGGAAAAACAAGGACGTCGGTGCCTGGTCCATCCCCAAGGGGGAATACGAGCCCGGTGAAGATCCTCAATCAGCCGCGCAGCGAGAATTCGAAGAGGAAACCGGCCACGCGTTGCCGAGAGGAGAGTTAGTGCCTCTCTCAGAGATAAAGCAACCAAGCGGCAAGATTGTTTCGGCGTGGGCTATCCAGGGGAACTGCTCCGTGGACATCCAAAGCAACACGTTTTCGCTCGAGTGGCCGCCAAAGTCAGGCAAGACCAAGGAGTTTCCAGAAGTGGACAGAGCCGGGTGGTTTGAAATCGCGGTTGCGCGCGCAAAGCTCCTTCCGGGACAGCACGGGTTCCTGGATCAATTGACTACCATCCTTGGCTATTCCGAAAATGAGCCGTCAGCGGAGTCCGCACAAGCTGACAGCCCGAAGCAGCACTCGATCTCGCGCGCCCATTAGATTATTTATCCCGAAGAACCGAACTTTTTACCGGGCCCCCCTCTCTCTCAAGCATGCAGCCGAAGGAGCTTCCAACGCCCGACCAAACCCTCCTCGTCCTCCTCGCCCAAACCGGCGACCGGGCTGCCTTGGAACAGCTCCTCCGCGAGATTCATGTGCCGTTGCGCCGCTATATCACCCGTCTAGTCGGCACAGCCCTCGCCGATGACATCCTTCAGGAGACCGCGCTCCAGATCTTCCGCAAGCTTCCATTCCTTCGCGAACCCGCCGTCTTACGCCCATGGACCTTCCGGATAGCCTCGCGCATTGCATTCTCTCAACTCAAGCGCGCCAGCCGCTGGGAGCCCCTCGACGCTGCTCCGCCTGAATCGCTCACCATCCTCGACCCCCGTCTCGGCGAACCACCCGATGAAGCCTTCCTCACCCTCCTTGACCGTGTCTCGCCCGCCAGCCGAGCCGTCCTCCTTCTCCACTACCAGCACGACCTCTCACTCGAGGAGACCGCCGCGATCCTCGAGATTCCGATCGGCACCGCCAAGTCTCGCCTCCACTACGGAGTCTCCAGCCTTCGCAAATACCTAACCTTCGAAAGGAAACCAGCATGAGCCCTGATTCCCAGCAACCGAACCCCGAAAACACCAACGCGGAACTCGCCTTCGTTCAGCGAGCCCTCGCAGACGCCGACAAGTCCGAACGCACCTCTCGCATCGTCGTTGGCGTGCTCGCCGTTCTGGCTATCGCCGCATTTATCTGGATGCACATGCATCTTTTCCCGCCGGAAACCCTCGGCGCGCTCCTGCATTCGCTTCTTCGCGTCGACCTCTTTTTTCTCGTTGTCCTCTTTGCCATCACCATGTACCTTCGCCAGGTGATGAACAAGAACACGCGTACAATCCTGCGGGCACTTGCCAATACCCGCTCGCGCTGACTTCGTCGCCGACGATCCGGGGGGACCGGCGAGGCCCTCTCCTAGGCCCTCCCGGATACCCCTCGGTTTTCAAAGATGGGTTATGTCATTTCGGGGATGGAGGGCGGGCAGAGACTGAGAAGGCAAATAGCTGCTGCCTCAGGCGTCGCTCTTCTTGACCAGATACTCCTCGACCAGCACGCTCACCAGAACGGCCGTCGGAATCGCGACCATCGCTCCAACAATGCCGCCCAGCGCCGAGCCAAGCAACAGAGAGACGAAGATCGCCAGCGCCGGCAGATTCACACGGCTGCGCATAATGCGCGGAGCCAGCCACGAGTTTTCGACCTGCAGATACACAACGAAGAAGATCGCCACGCCAAGCACGCGTCCCCAGCTGTCAATCGCCGCTACCAGCGTCGCCAGCACCAGCGAAACTGCTGCGCCCAGAACCGGAATCAGGTTCAGCAGCCCGGTTATTACGCCCAGCACGTAGGCGTAACGCACGCCGAGCAGCAGAAAAACGATGGTGCTCAGCGTGCCAAGAATCAGCATCAGGCTTAGTTGGCCCACAAGCCACTTCTCCATGCGACCGGCTGCGCGCTTCAGCGTCGCATCCAGCCGATGTCGCGATGCCGTCGGCACAAACGAAAGGAACCAGCGATAAGCTTCGTCGCCTTCGAGAATGAAATAGAGCGTCAACACGAAGCCGGCAATTACGTTCAGCAGTACATCCGCCCACGCCTTAAATGAACTCAGCAGGTAAGCCGCTCCGCCGTTCAGCCCGCGCTGGATCCAGGAGAGCAGGTCGCCGGCGTCAATGCGATCGGCGTATGGGACTGCTTTGATCTTGTCCAGAATTGCCGGCAGGCGGGTGGGCATTTCGCCGGCCAGCGATTGCAGGTCGTTGATGACCGGCGGCAAGGCAAAAAATCCGAAGACCCCGAACGCGCCGGCCACCGCCAGCAGCAAAATAAGAATTGCCATCGATCCACGGAACGGCTTCCAGCGCCCGATCTGAACCCGCGATGTGGCCCGCACAATTGGGGTGAGCACCACTGCAAACAGCGCCGAGACGTAAAGCAGCGCCAGCATGTCGCGGATCAACCACGCTACATAGAGGCCCAGCGCCACGGCAAAAAAGAACACGATGTGCCCGTGGACGTTCTGCTTGCTCTGCGCGGCTTGATTCATGCTTACCGATCCTTACATGCCAGCCTAAGATTCCGGATTTATGCGCAGCAAAGGCCGCTCACCGCGCACTGTCGATCGTTAACTGATCTCTGTTTATTGCCCACTGATGATTCCGCCTACGATTCCGCCAAGAAGTCCGGCGCCGGTTGCCTGCTGAGCGGCCTCAGGGTGCGGCAGGTACTCGTAGATCTGCATCGCCAGCCGCGAAATGGGCAGCGTTTGCAGCCAGATTGTGCCCGGACCAACCATCCGCGCCAGAAAGATTCCGTCGCCGCCGAAGATCATGTTCTTGATTCCCGGAACCGTGGTGATCTGGAATCCGACCGACGACTGGAACGCGCCCACATGGCCCGGATGCACGAACAAAATCTCGCCCGGCGCAAGGTCCTTCTGGATCAACTCGCCCGACAACTCGATCCACGCCGTGCCCACGCCGCCGATCTTCTGCAGTAGGAATCCGCTGCCGCCGAAGATGCCCGCGCCGAGCGACTGCTGAAAGCCAACCGAAATTGTCACCTGCGGAGTGGCGCACAGGAATCCATGCCGGTGCACCATGTACTCCGGCCCCTGCCCAAGCTGCACCGGAACAATGTGGCCCGGCACCCGCGTAGCGAATGAAACCGAACCCTGATACTGAACGGCGCGGTACTCGGTCATAAAGAGGCTGCCGCCGCCGGCCACGCGCTTGATCACGCCGAGAAATCCACCACCCCCGCCCGCCTGCGTGTGCGTCATCATCTGCACACTGGCGGTCATCCATGAGAGCTCTCCGCTCTCAGAAAAAACGCTCTCATTCGGTTCCAGCAGCACTTCGAGCACCGGCATGGTGGTGCCCAGAATTCGGGTTTGCATTGCGATAGCCTCCTGTCACTCAACAGTGTAATGGCCCGGAAGTTCGCCTGATAAGAATCTTTCCGCAGTCGAGCTCGCGGCCGGATGATCCCGGCTCGCGGCCAGTCATCCCCGCTCGCGGTGAGACGTTCACTGTTCTCCGCGATGCGCGATCACGTAATCCTTGATGCGGTCGTAGACATCGCTTGGAAGCACGCCGCGATCCACCAGGTCCTGCTTGGTTCGGTAGGGCCGGAAGCGCACGATTCGCCCGGCCCAGGTTGGGGTCAAGCCCGGAACCTTGGCGAGTTCCTCTGCGCTGGCGTGATTGATGTCGACGCGCGCCTCGGGAGGCGGAGGTGTCTTGGTCTTCGATGCTGCCTGCGGCGCGGCCAGCGTCGTATTCGATTGCGGAACAGCGGCGACGGATCCCGCATAACAAGTCACGATTGCCGCCAGCATGGCGACGGAAACGGCCGCGAATCGGGTCCGGGCGGGCACCCACCCATTCTCCCCCCGTTCGCCCGCCGGCAGCAAGAAAAGTAGGGGCCTCCAGCAAGAAATGCAGTTGACACCAAAAGGGCTTTCCCCGTACCTTGAATACAGATGCAGAGCCTCCGCCATCACGGCCACCACCATCATCATGGGACATCCATGCCGGCGGACTGCTATGGCCTGAGCTAAATCGGCCAGAGAGATCTAAGAGATACACCCAAGCCCGCCGGCGATTAACGCTGGTGGGTTTTTTCGTGTTTGGGCAAAAACTTTGGCAAATACAGGACCAGAAAAGACAGGACAAGACATGAGCGACCAGAGAGTTTCAGACAAGACGATTGCAATTGATTTCGAAAAGATGGATGGCCTCGTGCCGGGAATCGTACAGGATGCGCGCTCGGGCGAGGTGCTGATGCTGGGCTTTTTAAATCCCGCCAGCTATGAAAAAACCAGGGAATCCGGCTTTGTGACCTTCTGGAGCCGCACCCGCCAGAAGCTCTGGATGAAGGGCGAGACCAGCGGCAACCGGCTGCGCGTGGTTTCGGCCGCAACCGACTGCGACAATGACACGCTGCTTTTCCGCGTCGAAGTGGAAGGCGACGGCCTGGTTTGCCACGAAGGCACGGTAAGCTGCTTTACGCGGCCGGTTGCTATCGGCGCGGAGGTGACTCGTGGGTAGCAAACTTCGACTTGGAATTCCAAAAGGCAGCCTGCAGGATGCGACCATTGCGCTCTTCAAGCGCGCGGGATGGAACATCTACGCCGACGGCCGCTCCTATTTTCCTTCAATTGACGACGCCGACATCGAATGCATGCTGATTCGCGCACAGGAAATGGCACGCTACGTGGATCACGGCGTGCTCGACGCGGGACTCACGGGCATCGATTGGGTGGTCGAGAGTGGCCTCGACGTCGCCAGCGTGACCACGCTGACCTATGCCAAACAGAGCCGGCGCAAGGTTCGCTGGGTGCTGGCTGTGCCCGAGGCGAGTGGCTACGAAAAGGCCGAAGATCTCGAAGGCAAGATCATCGCCACGGAGCTCGTGGAAGTGACCAAGCGCTACTTTGCCGCGAAGGGCGTGAACGTAAAGGTGGAGTTCAGCTGGGGAGCGACCGAAGTCAAGCCGCCGATGCTGGCCGACGCGATTGTCGAAGTAACGGAGACCGGCAGCTCGCTGAAGGCCAACCACCTCAAGATCATCGACACCGTTTTGGAAAGCGAGACGCACCTCATCGCAAGCAAGGCCGCGCTGGCCGACGCATCGAAGCGTCAAAAAATCGATCAGATCGCGCTCATGTTGCGCGGCGCAATTGACGCGCAGGCGCAGATCGGCCTGATGCTCAACGTAAAACGCGGAGACCTTGCGGCCGTGCTGGCAGTGCTGCCGGCATTGAATTCGCCGACCATTTCGCAGTTGAGCGACTCAGAGTGGGTTGCGGTGAACACGATTCTCGAAGAGCGCGTGGCGCGGGACGTGATCCCGCGGCTCAAAGCTGCGCGCGCCGCAGGAATCGTTGAGTATCCGCTGAACAAGGTGGTGTTGTAGTTTTTGTAACGCCGGCCTCTGGCCGGCTGTCGTGCGGGCGTCCACGCCCGCACAGGGATGCACAGGGTTAGTAGGGACGAACGATGAAGCTTATCCGAACCACAGGACGAAATGCGCGCGAGACGGCAGCCGTGTTGGCCGCTCTCGAACGGCGCGGCGGCGCGGCGCTCGACCAGGTGCTATCCGCAGTCGAGCGCATCGTGGCCGATGTGCGAAAAAGCGGCGACCGCGCGCTGTTGCGCTATGCGGCGAAATTCGATGGGCTCGCAGGCCCGAAGGCGCTCCGCGTCACGCAGAAAGAGATGGCCGCGGCGTGGAAGGCGCTCGACCCAGCGCTGCGCAATGCGCTGACCACGGCCTCAAAGCGGATTCGCGGATTCGCCGAGCGGCAGATGCCGAAATCATGGAATAAATCGTCTGTAGAAGGCCTGACGACTGGCCAGCTCGTGCGCCCGCTGGAGTCAGTCGGATGTTATGTACCCAGCGGACGGCATCCTCTGCCCTCGACCCTGCTGATGACGGCTATTCCAGCCCAGGTGGCAGGAGTGAAACGAATCGTCATGGTTTCGCCAAAGCCCGCGCCGGAAACTTTGGCCGCCGCGCATCATCTTGGAATCACCAAATTCTACCGGCTCGGCGGAGCGCACGCCGTCGCCGCTCTGGCGTATGGAACCGCGAGCCTTCCGCGCGTGGACAAAATTGTTGGGCCGGGGAACCTCTACGTCACTGCCGCCAAACGCCTCGTCGCATTTGATTGCGCGATCGACATGCTCGCCGGACCCACAGAGATTGTGATCACTAGCGAGCACGGCAACGCGGCCGGCATTGCGAGCGATCTGGTCGCACAAGCCGAACACGATCCGGAGACGCTGGCGATCTTCGTTACGACGAGCGAAAAACTGGCGCAGGCCGTAATTGCCGAAGCGAAGGAACGCAGCCGAAACAACGTCGTCGCGCGCGAGGCGTTAAAACGCAACGGAGTGGTCATTGTGGCGCGTTCGATTGAAGAAGCCCGCGACATTACGAATCGCATTGCGCCAGAGCACCTGACCGTGGATGCGGCGAGCGATCTCAAGTGGGTCGAAAATGCAGGATCGGTTTTTGTCGGTCGCTGGTCTGCGCAGCCCATGGGCGACTACATCTCAGGTCCGAATCATACTCTGCCGACTGGCGGCATGGCGCGGGTGCGCGGAGGATTGAGCGTAAACGATTTTCTGAAGCTTATCACCGTGCAGGAGTACACGGCCCAGGGCTTGGAGACGTTGGGGCCGAAGGCTGCCCTACTGGCTGAAGCAGAAGGATTGCTCGGCCACGCAGAGGCGATTCGAACTCGGTTAAGAAAGAGGACTCGTGGCTGAAGCATTGACAACAGCAACCCCGGCGCCGCGCGCACGCGTGCAGCAGATGAAGGAGTATCACCCTCCGCTGGGCAGCCGCGAAGCGATGCGGCTGGACTTTAACGAGAACACGCTCGAATGCTCGCCGCGCGTACGCGAGACGCTGGCGCAGATTTCGGCGGGAGCGTTGACCCGGTATCCCGAGCGCGAACCGGTGGAAGCGATCGTGGCCGCACATCTTGGGCTGCGCGCCGAACAGGTCGCGCTGACCAACGGCGTCGATGAAGCAATTCATGTGCTCTTCGAGGCATTTCTTGATGCGGGCGACGAAGTGTTGATGCCCGTGCCCACCTACACCATGTACGAGGTCTATGCTTCGGCAACAGACGCGCGAGTTGTCACGGTGCAGGCTGCAGACGATCTTCAATTCCCTTTCGACCGGCTCATAGCGGCGATTACTGAGCGGACAAAGGTGATTGCGATTGCCAATCCCAACAGTCCATCGGGCTCCGTGGCCACGCGCGAGCAACTGCTGGAGCTAGCGCGGCGCGCGCCGCATGCAGTCCTGCTGGTCGATGAAGCGTATTTCCATTTCCACGGCGAGACGATGATGGATCTGGTGGGAACGCTGTCGAATCTCGTCGTCGCGCGAACCTTCTCGAAGGCCTATGGCCTGGCAGGATTGCGGTTGGGACTTCTCGCTGGACCTGTCGACCTGATGCGCTGGGTGCGGCGCGTTCTCTCGCCCTACAGCGTGAATTCGCTGGCGCTGGCCTGCCTGCCACCTGCGCTTGAAGACACTGCTTATCTCAATTGGTATGTGGGCGAAGTGCTTGCGGCGCGTGAAGAGTTCGAGGCCGCGCTAGATGGAGCTGACGTAAGACGCTGGCCGAGCAGGGCGAATTTTATCCTGGTTGACATTGGCGCGCGGCATGCGGAGTTCGTTTGTCTCATGCGCGAAGCCGGCGTGCTTGTGCGCGACCGGTCGAGCGATCCCGGCTGCGATGGCCGCGTGCGTATCACCATCGGAACACGCGCGCAGATGCGGCAGGCGGTTATGGCGCTGAACAGCGCGCTGTCGACGCTGCGGGAGAAAGGCGGGAAACGATGAAAGCGAAAAAGAGCAGAGTCGCTGGCATTCAAAAGGGTTTGCGCACGGCAACTGTCGTCCGCAACACCAACGAGACGCGCATCGAGATTGAGCTTACGATTGAAGGACAGGGCCAATACAAAGTCTCGACCGGAATTCGATTCTTCGATCATATGCTGGAGCTTTTCACGCGGCATGGCGCGTTTGACCTGAGCCTCACCTGCAAAGGCGATCTGGATGTCGATCAGCACCACACGGTGGAAGACGTCGGCATCGCACTCGGCGAGGCATTTGATCGCGCGTTGGGTGACAAGCGCGGCATTCTGCGTGCCGGCTACTTCGTAATGCCGATGGATGAGACACTCGCCATCACTGCTGTTGATTTGAGCGGACGCGCGGCCTTTGCCGTCGACACGAAGGTGCGCACACGGCTGGTGGGCGATCTGCAAACGGAACTCGTCACGGACTTTTTCGAGGGCTTTGCTCGTGGCGCGCGAGCCAACGTGCATGTGAAGACGATGTATGGCCGGTCCAATCATCACAAGATCGAAGCCATCTTCAAGGCATTCGCGCGGGCGCTGCGCGTGGCCTGCTCGCGCGACAAGCAACTGGGCAAGATGTTGCCCTCGACCAAGGGCCTTCTCTGATGCACGTCACGGTGATCGATTACAGGGCCGGCAATCTGACCTCTGTGCTCAAGACGCTCAAGCATCTGGGCGCGGAGACGGTTGTCACGGATGGCGATTTGTCGCTGGTTGAATCGGCGCAGCGAATAGTTCTTCCCGGCGTCGGTCACTTCGCAGCAACCGACCGGCTCGACAAGACGGGGCTGACAGGCGCAATTCGAGCGGCGATTACGCGCGGCGTGCCGTTCCTGGGAATCTGCGTAGGCATGCAGTGGCTTTATTCGGGATCAACGGAAGCGCCCAATCAGCCGGGGCTCGGACATTTTCCGGAATCGTGTACGCGCTTTGCCGAAAGCACAGAAAAAGTCCCGCATGTGGGTTGGAATTCGCTCGAAGTGCGAAAAAGCTCGCGACTGCTGGCCGGAGTCGAGCCCGGCGAGTTCGTCTACTTCACGCACTCGTACAAGGGGCCGGTTACAAACGACACTGCGGCAGTGACTGATTATATTGAACCGTTCGCGGCAGCCGTCGAGCGCGGAAGTGTGATGGGCGTGCAGTTTCATCCAGAGAAGTCCGGCGACACCGGCCTGAAGATTCTCCGCAATTTTCTCGCGTGGCAAGCGAAAGGCTCTGCATGCTGACCAAGCGCATCATCGCCTGCCTCGACGTGCACGCTGGCCGTGTGGTAAAGGGCGTGCAGTTCGTCGACCTCGTTGACGCGGGCGATCCGGCGACGCAGGCGGCACGCCATGCGCGTGAAGGAGCCGACGAGATTGTGCTGCTCGACATTACGGCAACGCACGAAGGCCGCCAGACGCTGCTCGATACGGTGCGGCGCACGGCGCGCGAGCTGTTTGTCCCGTTCTGCGTGGGCGGAGGAATTCGCTCCGCGCATGACGCGGAGCAGGTGTTTGAGGCAGGCGCCGATAAAGTTAGCATCAACTCGGCGGCGCTCGCAGACCCTTCACTCATCAGCGCGATTGGCGCGAGCTTTGGCGCGCAGGCTGTCGTCGTCGCAATTGACGCGCGTCGTGACCCTGGTGCCGCGGACCCGGTCCGCGAGGCGCAAGTGTACGTCCAAGGAGGCCGCCGCCCGATTGGCCGCACAGTCGTCGAGTGGGCGCGCGAGGCGGAGCAGCGAGGCGCGGGTGAGATTCTGCTCACTTCAATGGACGCGGACGGGACGCGCGCCGGCTTTGATTGCGAATTAACTGCGGCCGTCAGCGAGGCGGTTCGAATCCCGGTAATCGCCTCGGGCGGCGCCGGAACCGTGGCGCACTTTGCCGATGTGTTTGCGCGCGGCAAGGCCGACGCAGCGCTCGCCGCGAGCATCTTTCATTTCGGCGTGTCGACCTCGCGCTCGCTCAAAGAGGAGTTGGCGCAGGCGGGCGTTCCGGTGAGGCTGCCATGCTGATTCCTTCGATCGATTTGATGGGCGGGCGCATTGTGCAGCTCGTGCAGGGCGAAAAGCTGCGGCTCGCCTTCGACGATTTCGAATACTGGATCGAGAAGTTCTCCAAATTTCCCTTAGTCCAGTTGATCGACCTGGATGCGGCCATGCGGCAGGGCGACAACTCTGCGCTCGTCGAGCAAATTGCAAGGCGGCTTCCAGTGCAGGCCGGAGGAGGTATTCACTCCGTCGACCGCGCGCGTCAAGTGTTGGGAGCTGGGGCGAAGCGTGTCATCATCGGCTCAGCGCTTTTTTCGCCTGAAGGTGTAGTCAATACAACATTCGCTTCGGCGCTGGCTGAGAGCGTGCGCGCCGAGCGCGTCGTCGCCGGAATCGACACAAAAAACGGCTGCATCGCCGTAAAAGGATGGAAGGCACAGGTTGCGCTGACGCCGGACGACGCGATTCCACAACTCGAAGCCTACGTAGCGGCATTTCTCTACACACACGTCGACACGGAAGGAACGCTGCAGGGCTTTCCCATCGAAACAGCAGCGCGTTTGCGCAAGCTCACAGGACGCCAGCTCATCGTCGCGGGAGGAATCCGCAGTCAGCAGGAAGTGGACGCGCTTGATGCGATTGGCGCCGATGCGGTCGTGGGCATGGCGGTGTACACAGAGTTGCTCGCAGTCTGATCGCGGCTACCCTCCACGTCTTTCCACCGAGAACGCGGCCGGAACAGGCGCGAAGCCAGCTCGGATCACACGGAATCGACGACTTTCTCAGAATCGCCGACGGCGCTGCTGGTTTCAACGCGAGTGGCGCGGAGCAAGCGGGCAATCTGCTTGAGATGAAGCTGAACCGCATAAGCGCGTAGAACTTCTGCCTGCAAGAAGCCGATGCCAGTGTGGCGAACCTCGTCCATGCGAGTTTCCAGGTCGGCAATGTCCTGCTCAAGGTTGATTCCCTCGGCCGGCGTGCTGAAGCGCCAGTTGTGAATACAACTGCCCAGGTAATTGAAGCCTGTGCGGATGTCAGCCGCGAGATGCGAGAGCGCCGGTTCCAACTGCTGCGCAAACCGGTCCTCGTGGCTGTCTTTCACGGCAAGCTCGAGTGCAACCTCTACGTCGAAAAGAGCGCGGCCAAACTGCGAAAGCGTGCTCAGCCCTTCACGCCAGCCCGGACCGCTCGGCTCATTGCGCGCAGCTTCGAGGAGTTGGCTATTGCCTCGCAGAAGAGCCAGCGCATCGTCGCGCAGGGCAGGTAGATTTTGTGACGGGGGCCCGCGAAAGCCCTCGAGAATGGCCTCAAAGAAGCTGCCGAGCACAAGAAATTCCTGCGCCAGGCCGTCGCGCAGCCAGAGACGTGCGCGGTCAGGAAAGACAAGCGTGGAGACCAGCAGCGCAACGACGATTCCGAGCAGCACTTCCCCAACGCGGTCGAGCGCCAGCTCCCAGCGCGGGCCGGATTTGGGGACGAGCATGATGATGGTAATAGTGACCGCAGCAAGGCGCGAGCTGTTGCGAAGACTGAGCAGGCCGCAGACGACGATTGCTAGAACAACGGCGAGAATGTAATTCCATGGAGGCGAGCCGAAGGCGGCGCAGGCAAAGCCGAAGGCCGCCCCCATGAATGTGCCAAGCAGGCGATCGCGCGAGGCCGTTACCGTAGCGCCGACGTTCGATTGCAGAACGATGATGGCGCTGATGGAGCCCCAGTAGCCATCGTGCAGGCCGAAACGCAACGCCAGCCACCAGCACAGAGCCGCGGCGAGTGCGGTCTTGGCGGCATCAATGATCATGCGCCGTCGCTCGAAGGTCAGGAGCCCGTGCTCATCGCCTGCGACGCGCAATTTCACGGAGAGCTCGTGTTGGGACCGCGTTTTATGTGCTTTCAAGCGCATGAATACGATTCGCGGATAAACGTCGCCGCTCTTTCAGAATAGTTTGCGCCGCGCGGCCGCGGACGGTTTCGCGTCTACGACCGGCGAGAGTCAATAAAACACGACAAGGCCGGACAAGATCAAGCACAGTCAGGGCTGGGTTAGGATGGAATCGAGGAGCGTGCGCAAGAACCCCATGCTGCGAGTCGGATACCCGGCCACATTGCCAATTGAGCTGTTTAGCGATTTCCCCAATGGGATTGAGCTGATCCCAGTGTCGGACAAAATGGATCACGACGTCGAAATCGATGTCTGGATCCCTGATCCGTACTCGACCAGGGCGATACGTGCGTGGCCGCACTTGGATGGCGTGAAGCTGGTGCTGGCAATGATGGCGGGGACGGAGTGGATTCCCGGGACTGTCGGCCCGCACGTAACGATCTGCAATGCGCACGGCGCACACAATATCTCGACCGCCGAGTGGACCCTATCGGCGATCCTGGCGATGCTGAAATATTTTCCGCTGTATCTCGACATTCAGCGGTCGGGAAATTGGAGACGGCGGATTGAGGCCAGCGCGCACTACGCGGCGATCACCGGCGACACGCACCCGGTTTATCCGCCGGTGCTGGCTGAGGAGCTCACCGGCAAGACGGTGCTCCTGGTTGGTTACGGGGCGATCGGCAAGGAAATCGAACGCATGCTTGCGCCATTTACTGTCACGATGATTCGTGTGGCGCGGAGCGCGCGGACCGATCCAGAGGTGCTCGCCGTAAGCGAACTGGATAACTTGCTGCCGCGCGCGGATGTGGTGATATTGATCCTTCCCGCAACGGTCGAGTCGCGCGGGCTGATCGGCGAGCGGCAGCTTGGGCTGCTTCACCAGGGCGCTCTGCTGGTGAACTCCGCGCGTGGGCCGATCGTGGATACGAACGCACTGGTGAGTGCGCTCAATTCGGGGCGCATTCGCGCGGCGCTCGATGTTACAGATCCCGAGCCGTTACCGGAAGGGCACCCGCTGTGGAGCTGCCCAAACCTGTTGCTCACGCCGCATATCGGCGGATCGACTCCGCAGTTTGCGCCGCGTGCCCTGCGAGTTGCCGCACAGGAGTTGGAGAGATATATGAAGGGCGAACCGCTTCAGAATGTCGTCCAGGCGGCGAGTTAAGCGCGGGCTGCGGCCCGGCGCCAGTCGCGCAAGCCAAGAAAAGCCAGCGGCACAAAGGCCGCATAGAGCAGCGCTGTTGGCCACAGGCCCTTGTAGATGTATTCCCCAACGTAAATTGCGTCCACGATAATCCAAAGCCACCAGTTCGCGATGTGCTTGCGCGCCTGCCACCATGTCGCCACCAGGCTGTAGCTCATCAGCATGGCGTCGAGATACGGCAGCGCGGCATTGAGACGCTTGGCCAGCGATCCGAGAATGAAACTTCCCACCACGCCAAGGACGACAGCGATAAACAAGCTCCGCAGCGGCAGCAATACCACGCGTACCTGACCTTCATCGCGCACGCCGCGCCACCAGTACCACCAGCCGTAGAAAGTGAACACGACGAAGAATACTTGCAGCAGCGCGTCAGAGAATAGCCCCGCGCGGAAAAAGACGACCATGTAAACAAAAATGGAAACGAGCGTGATCGGCCAGCAAATAAGAAGTCGCCGCGTTGTCAGCCAGATTCCGAGAGCCGCCGTGACAACTCCCGCGAGCTCGAGCCAGTGACCGACGAGATAGTTCGAAATCAAGTTCCAGCTCATGAATGAGGCTTCCCCTGCTTTGACGTCTGAGTCGCGCGATCGCGAAGAAACTCGATCAGCTTGCGGCCGGCGGCGCTCAAAAACCAGCGCGCGTGGCCGACGAGCCAGCCCTCGTAGGCCATTTGCGCCTTCTCTTCAGATCGCAGAACGCTGAGAAAATAATCCGCTTCAGAAAGCGCGAATTCTGCGTGACAAAGAACGGCCATCGGCGCTAGGGCGTGAGATTCATCGCTCGACAGCGGGCGAACGGATTCGTACCCGTCAAGAAACGCATCGAGGTGATCGAGATGAATCGGCACATCGTCCGGGCGGGCAGGATCGTTGACCAGAGCAAGCCACTCGACGATATTGCGCTCCATGGCGTGCGCGATATCGTGCACAGCGTTGGTGCGGTCTGCAAGTCCGAAATCAATAATCGCGGTGGCGCGGGCATCCGGACCCGGGTCAGTCCAAAACAAATTCGAAGCATGTAGATCGTTGTGCGTCCAGAGGGGTGCGAGCGCGGGAAGATGCGGCAGAAGCTCCGCGTGAAAGGGAGCAAGAAGTTCGAGCGCCTGCTCCGCGCAGTCGTGTACTGCTTTGTGGCCAGCAAGCGCAGGCCGACCGGCGAGATAGCGCTCCATTTCGGCAGCAGGGTCGCTCGCAGCGAAGACGGTGAAGCTCGCGACGAGCGGCCGCACCTTGCGCGGCGGAGCAATGTAATCCCGCGCGGCGAGATGCAGCCGTGCGAGTGCCGCGCCGCCGGAGTGCGCATGGGCCGCGCTGCGGAAAGGCGTCCAGGAGATCGCGTCCTGATAAAGATCCAAGCCCGGCGGAATCTCGTGGATCTCATAGGTCCATTCGCCGCTTTCGATGACCGTCTCGCCCGCCGCAGATGCCATGACACGCGGAACGGACCCACCATGCGCCAACAGATGCGCCAGAAAGCGATGCTCCTCCAGGAGCCCCTCGCGATCGCGCACTGAGCGGTGATGGCGCTTCACGAAGACCCGCCGCTCCGTCCCGTCGTTGTTCCGCGTCGCTATTACCGCAGCCGCAGAAAACGGGCGCGGGCTAACCGAGACGATGTGCGTAGGTACGCCCAAATCGCGAAACTTCCCAAAAAGCGCGCGTAGCTCGGCCAGATTAAGCGCAGGCCAGTCGGGCTCGACCAGCGAGCCGTCCATTCCGTGAGCTTGGCCGCGCGCTTTTGCCGTTGTGCTCGTCGCGCATGCATTCTTCATTTTCATCAGTTCTAAAAAGTGTAGTGGGCGTCAAGGCGCACTGTCGGCGACGCGCCCAACCAGACAAATGTGTCTCCGAAACTCGCGCCGGTGTCGGACCAGTAGCGCTTGTTGCCGATATTATCGGCGTAAATATGAAACGTGACGCGCCCCTGCTCGCCGCCCGGCGTGTAGCGCGCGCCGAGATTGAAGAGGTTGTAACTGGGCACGCTCACCGCATCGTCGCGCGTAGCCTCTTTGCGCGAGGTGGAACTCCAGCCGGGCATCAGATGAAAGCCTCGCAGGTGCGGCACCGTGAGATCGGCAAAGATGTTCGTATGCAGATGCGGCACATTGATCACTTGCTTGCTGTCGAATGCGGGCGCGCCGGTGCCGGTCGAAACTGCCTTCATGGCCTCAGCCGAACCATTAACGCGCAGCCAGCTGGCGGCTTTTCCCTCCGCGCTGATTTCGATTCCGTCGTGCGCCTCGCGGCCCTGCGAAACAAAAATGAGGCCGCCTGCCCCGTCGCTCGCAGGATAAAAAAACGGTGCGTGCATCTGGAACAGCGCTGCGGTAAGCAGAATGCGCTGGCCGGGCTCATACTTCGCGCCGATCTCGGCCTGTCGCGTGAAGAACGGCGCGAGAAACTGGCTGCCGTTGTCGGTCCAGAAGGGCGCCTGCGGACCGAGAGACAACGTAACGCCGTAGTTTGAATAAAGGGTGAGATTTTCTATGGGGCTGTATGTTGCGGCGAATTGCGGCAGCCAGACGGGCTTGTCCTGCAACTCGGGCGCGCAAGCGTTCGGATCGGTCACGGTCGAAGGATCGAGTTCAGAAGGATCGCTACAGCTCGCGTACGCGGAGTAGTTGTGGTCGCGCAGTGAATCGTAGCGTGCGCCCGCGACGAGCTCAACGCGATGCAGAAGATGAATGCGATCCTGAATCACGCCTGATGATTGGTGGCTGTCTTCCCAAAGCCGTCGCGGGCCGGCACTTTCGTACGTTGGCTCAAGTGAGTTCGGGTCGCCGGGCGGTGGCAACGCCGCGTTCGTCTGGTAGATGTTCTCCGAACCAACGTAGGTGTAGACAGCGCCATCCTGCACGACGCCATCCGCCGAATATGGATTCTGCTGAGTGTAGAATCCGGGCTGCTGCACGCTGCGCAGGAATGTGACTCCGCCGCCTGTGATGTCTTGCGTGATGACGCCTGTATGAATGTGGCCGGTGACCATCGCCTCAGCTTGAGCATCGATGCGCAGCTCGCCAGGGTTGCGATAGTCGTAGATGTCGTAGGTTCCATCGGGCGCAAAAAAGAATGGATAAGGTGCCGTGCCGGTGTTGCACTCAGCCTCGTAGTAACAACCATACGCGTAGATCACATTGTCCTGGATGAGCGAGTGGCTCAGGCCGGCGGCCACAAAACCGACCCACGAAGCCGAGAAAGTGTGGTCCAGCCGCGCATTGGTATTGAACGTGTCGTAAGTGTCCGGCAG
>Ga0182024_10003071_pt1 | contig 40371 bp, 30 predicted proteins | sample P32metaG_FD_120480 | JGI IMG/M metagenome (GOLD analysis project Ga0182024, IMG submission 120480) | Permafrost microbial communities from Stordalen Mire, Sweden - P3-2 metaG (Illumina Assembly) | ecosystem: Environmental > Terrestrial > Soil > Wetlands > Permafrost | place: Sweden: Stordalen...
ACTCTACGTCAGGCCAGTTCGCCGGACTTAACTGACTTCCCTGTTCCATTGCTCCCCAGACCCCTTACACCACTCCTGACGGAGATTTGCGCTGCGGGTTCCGACGAAGGCCGGTGGCCGCTTAACCTCATCAGCAAAACAGTCCGCCGCTCGTGTGAATGGTCGACTCGGAGGTCGGCGGCGTAACATTGAACAAGCCTAACCAAGAAATTGGTAGCTCTGATAAAAACCGGGGGACTTTATCGTCCCCGTGGAAGGACAAGCAGAGCCTCCATGAGCGCGCGGTGGCGCGGGGTAACAAAGTGGGGTAACAAGGCGAGAACCTATTGCAATTCCCACGGATATTCGAGTGATTGTCTTCGTATTGGATTGCGACCCTAACCTCCATTAGAGCATCCGGCAACATTCGCTGCCGTAATGCTAAGCGAAAAAACCGCTAAATTTCAGTGACTTCCATACTAACTCCGCGCCCTCTACGGCCGCGTCGCACGGTTTACGATTGCAACGGGCAGGGCGGAGCGCGACATCAGTGCGGATCTCAATGGCGCGCTCGCGCCGGTCGCCACTGAACACTTCGCCGCGATCACTGACCCGCGACGCATTGGTGAGTTGCTGGCCGTTGACGGCTACGTGGGGCAGCCGAGCTGCAATGTATGCGCTCAGACTTGCGCCGCTGGTATTTGTGCGTCCTGGGGAGCTACGTGCCGCGGAATGGTCGGAATTTGATCTCGATGCGGCTGAATGGCGTATACCAGGATGCCGCATGAAGATGGGTCGCGAGCATATTGTGCCGCAGGGCGAACCCCTATTCGCGCACTATTGCAGCATTTGCCACGGCGAGCGAGCCGTTGGCGGCGGTGTGGTTCCCAACCTGCGCGCCTCCAACTTCCTTGGCAGCGGCTTCTTTAATGAGATCGTGCTGAACGGAGTGCTTAAGGGCGCCGGCATGGATTCCTTCAAGAGCGCACTGACCCGGGATGATGTGACCGCGATTCGCAGTTACCTGATTCATCGGGCGAATGAGGACAGCACGGCAAAATAAGCGCTATCATCGCATGACAATTGAAGGCGGAGTCCGAACTAACTTTACTAAAGCTGGAGATCATATCAATGGCGACATCAATAACTCTCAACGTTAACGGACAAACGGCCCGAGTCACGGTCGACGATCCGAATATGCCGCTGCTCTATGCGCTGCGCAACGATCTTGGGCTCCACGGTCCGCGTTTTGGTTGTGGTCTCGGGCAGTGCGGCGCCTGCACGGTCCACATCGATGGGAACGCGGTGCGGTCTTGCATTACCCCCTTATCGTCGGTTGGCAACCGTTCTATTGTTACCTTAGAAGGCCTCGGCACACCCGAAAAACTTCATCCGCTGCAGCAGGCCTTCATCGACGAGCAAGCGGTGCAGTGCGGCTATTGCATCAACGGCATGATCATGGAAGCCGCCGCTTTCCTTAGCAGGACGAAGAATCCAAACGAATCGCAAATTCGGGAGGCGCTAGCCAGCAATCTTTGCCGCTGCGGTACACATCTGCGAATCCTACGCGCGGTGAGACGAGCAGCCGCACAAACTTGAGGAGCAATCAAATGCGCGATATCGCCACGAATCGCCGCGAGTTTCTGCAGGGGACCGCCGCCCTCATTGTCAGCTTCTCAATCGACAGGAGTCAGGCCGCGGTGGCGCAGGGCCAATCGTCATCGAAATCGGTTTCAACAGAACAAGTGGACGGCTTCATCGGCATCAACAGAAATGGCGATGTGACCCTTTACTCCGGAAAAGTAGATCTCGGTACGGGCGTTCGAACGGCGCTTGCACAGATAGTTGCAGAAGAACTTGACGTCCCGTTCGCGGCTGTCACTGTCATTCAAGGAGATACCGCGCTGACGCCGGATCAGGGAGTTACTTCGGGCAGCTTTTCAATTCAAAACGGGGGTCCGCAGATCAGACAAGCTGCCGCGACGGCCCGGCAAGCTCTGCTGCGCATGACCGTCACGAAATTTAAGGTGGATCCTAGCGATCTTTCCGTTACCGACGGCCAAATCACATCGAAGTCGACCCATCGGTCAGTCAGCTATGGCGCTCTCATCGGAGGGAAGAACTTCTCCTTGGAGGTCGACAAGATGGCGGTGGTCAAGGACCCTGCCAATTTCAAAATAGTCGGACGATCGGTTCCACGCGTCGATATTCCCGGCAAGGTCACCGGACAATTCACCTATATGCAGGACTTTCAGCTGCCGGGCATGCTGCACGGCAGAGTCGTTCGCCCCCCGGGGATCGGTGCGACACTACAAAGCATCGACGAGGATTCCGTTCGGAAGATTCCTGGTTTGGTGAGAGTGGTTCGCACCGGCAACTTCGTGGGTGTCGTCGCCGAGAGTGAATGGGGCGCCATCAAGGCCTCTCGACAGCTCAAAGTCAGTTGGTCGACGTGGGAGGGCTTGCCGGATCAGAGCGCACTATGGGATCACGTCCGCGGCACCAAGATCGTCAAAGAGGATGTCACCAGCGATGTAGGCGCCGCGCCTACCGCTTTAGCCCAGGGCGCGACCCGGTTACGCGCAAGCTATGATTTTGCAATCCACACGCACGGCTCAATTGGTCCTTCGTGTTCCGTCGTTGAATTCAGGGATGGCGGACTTACGTGTTGGAGCGCCTCGCAGGCGACTCACAACTTGCGCAAGCAGTTGGCTGCCATGTTGTCGATGCCCGAAGAGCAGGTCCGTTGCATCTATATCGATGGATCGGGGTGCTATGGCCGAAACGGCCACGAAGACGCGGCAGCCGATGCCGCGCTTTTGTCGCGAGCGGTCGGACGGCCGGTCCGCGTGCAGTGGATGCGGGAGGACGAACACGGCTGGGACCCGAAGGGTCCGCCCACCTTAATCGATCTCGAGGGCGCGCTAGACGCCAGGGGAAATCTCATCGCCTGGTCATCCGCGTTTTTTCTGCCGCAGGGTGCGGCCACCCCGGTCGCCTTGGTTGCGGCAACCCTGGCCAGTCTGCCACGCGAAACGGATATCGGGCCGGGCGGCATCCTTAACGACACAGCGATACCCTACTCGGTGCCAAATATGCGCACAGTCGCGCACCGACTGGAGACGACACCTCTCAGGCCCGCATGGATTCGAGCGCCGGGTCGTATGCAAAATACGTTTGCCAACGAGTCATTTCTCGATGAGCTCGCGACGGCTGCCGGCGCCGATCCGCTCGAATTCCGGCTGCGCCACCTCAAGGACGCGCGAGGCGCCGAACTTCTCGAGCGTCTCGCGTCGGTGGCGATGTGGGAGAGAGCGCCTGCGAAGCCGCGCGATCATGGCGCTCGGGTCGCGACGGGCCGGGGCTTGGCCTTCGTCAAATACGAGCTCGTGCGGACGTACGTGGGTGTCGTTGCGGATATCGAAATCGATCGAACCACCGGTGAAATTCGCGTCAAGCGCTTTTTCGTGGTTCAGGACTGCGGGCAAATCATCAATCCAGACGGAGTCAAGAACCAGATCGAGGGCAATATCGTGCAGACCGTGAGCCGAACGTTGATGGAGCAAGTGACGTTCAATCGCTCGCGGGTCACCAGCCTCGATTGGGGAAGCTATCGAATAATCGGCTTTCCGGAGGTGCCGGATGTCGTGATAGACCTCATCGACCGTCCGCATGAAAAACCCTGGGGCAGCGGAGAGCCATCGGCATCGGTCGTTCCGGCTGCGGTCTCAAACGCCGTCTTCGCTGCGACCGGCGTGCGATTGCGCTCGGTACCATTCACGCCCGATAAGGTGAAGGCAGCGATGGTGCGGGCATGATTTCCACTATCACTTCGCGTAAAAGTATTTTTCGAATTGGCCTTGGCGTGCTCACGTTGGCGGTGGTCGTGGTGGCGGGACTCATCGGTCGGCATCTCCTTACGCGAGAGATCGACCCTTCAGTTCCCGATGTCCAGGCAACTGCGGAACTGGTTGCTCGCGGAGAGTACCTTACACGCGCGGCGGATTGTGCAGCATGCCACAATCAACCGGCCGGCAAGCCTTTTGCCGGCGGAGTGGCGTTCACGCTTCCATTCGGCACGATCCATTCCACGAACATAACCGCCGATCGTGAAACTGGCATCGGTCAGTGGAGCGATGACGATTTCGTGCGCGCGCTGCATCAGGGGGTAGGGAAGGATGGCCGAAATCTGTACCCGGCTTTCCCCTATACCTCCTACACAGCGATGACTCGTGAGGACGCACTGGCGATCAAGGCGTATTTGTTTTCACTGCCGACCGCGCACGCGCCCGACACGCCGAATCATTTGGCTTTCCCATTCGATCAGCGTTGGGGACTGACCGTTTGGAAATGGATGTTTTTGGATGAACATCGATTTTGGCCTGACCCAACGCGCAGCGAATTAGAGAATCGCGGAACATATCTATCGACCGCGCTTGGCCATTGTGGTGAATGTCATACACCCCGAAACATTTTGATGGGCTTAAACACCCGCAAGGCTTACGCAGGCGCGGAAGCGTCAGGTTGGCGCGCTTACAATCTTACGAGCGATCGCGCGAGCGGATTGGGCGAATGGACGGATGCCCAGCTGCAGCAGTTCCTGTCCACCGGATATGCGGACGATCATGGACCCGCCGCCGGACCGATGGCCGAGGTCGTAGAGCATAGCCTGCGCTATTTGACACCCGAAGACATCCGGGCCATTGCTATGTATTTGCGCGGCATCCCTGCGCAGCGCGGCGATTCACAAATACGCGCTCGCATGGCTGAATCGTCGACAGATTCACGCGGTCGTCGATTGTTCGCGCAGGCCTGCACCGGCTGCCACCTGCTGAACGGCGAAGGTCGGCAATCCGGCTGGGCTTCGTTGCGTGGCGATCGTAGCACTCGCGACTCTTCGGGCGTGAACGTCGTTCTGATACTGACCCACGGCTCGCAGATAGTAACCAGTCAGGGATCGATGTTTATGCATTCATTCACTGCTGGCTATTCCGATGACGAACTGGCCGCGATTGGGAACTTCGTCATCGGCCAATTCGGTCTTCGCCAAGGCAGTATTACCCCCATGCAGGTGCGCGCACAGCGCGCGTTCGCGACGGACGTCTCGACGTCAGCGATTTTGGACCGTTGATGTACGTCTCGCCAAAGACCGACCCGATGCACGGGTGCATCCGAATTCGGGGGTGGCCACGGGGTGCTTTGCGCGCGGCGGCCGCTGTCTAATTCCTGGACTGACCGACTTGCGCGCCCACGTAGCCATACAAAGGGTTCGCGGCACGTGCCAGCTATTTTTAGCTCGATACGATATAAGGTATTGTGTATAAGAAAGTGATTTATCATAAGTTATTGTTATATCTGACGCATATCTGTCTTATCAGCGGTCAATTGAAAGCGGGAGTTGGAGGGCGCGCCGTCGGATTGGCGTCTTGCTCTCGCGCCAATAGATACTGCTCCCACAAGATTTAGGCGGGATCGAGACCAACGTCTGCGGCGGCTGCCCGTCGCCGATCAGCCTCCACGTCCATCGATCGGCACGCAAAAATGTAGACGAGTGTTGCGACCGGCAGGCCGACGAGCATCGCAAGATCTGCCCCTTTGAGGGCGCGCGCCACCGGACCGGTGTATAGCCCGGTGCTGAAGAACGGGATCATCACAGCGAAGCCGATGCCGGAGGCCATTAATCCCCGCCAGTTCCACCGTCCGTACATCCCGTGCGGATTGAAGATCTCGCGGACCGAGTAGTGGCCTTTGCGTATGAGATAGAAATCCACCAAATTAATCGCTGTCCACGGCGTAAAGAGGTACAGCAATACTGCGAGCAGATCCGCGAATCGGTTGACGAAGTTGCTCGAGGACAGGAGCGCAATCACAGTAGCGGTAACGGCCGCCGCCAGCAGGCTCGACATGCGCTTCGCGACCGTGCACACAATCGGCCTGAACGAGTCGGCAACGCTCAGGAGCGTCAATGAAGCGCCGTAAAAATTCAGCGCGGAGATGGTCAGCAGGCCGAGGAGCGCGCCGACAAGGAGCAGCGTCCCGAGCCCGGGAATGACGGCATCGGCCGCGGTCTGCATCGCTGCGGCCACATCGATATGCGGGTGCAAAGCGGCGGCGAAGGTGCGGACGAGCATGGTCCATGTCGCACCGATGAACGCGCCCACGTACGTCCACCAGAACGACGCGCGCACGCCTACATCGCGCGGCAGATAGCGCGAATAGTCCGAAACGTAGATGGACCAGCTGAGCTGATACGCCGCCGCCGCGAAGAACTGCGCTAAAAAGGGAACGGCTCGAATCGCATGGAGGTCAAACTGCCCCGCCGGCAGGCGGATCACGAGCACCGCACCGATCGTGACACCCGTCAAAATGATGATCAACAGATACGCAAGGTAGCGCTGCGCGCGATGAATCCAGTCGTAGCCGATCGCTGCCAGAGAGGCGGCGACGAGCGAAAAAGTGATGATCGTCACGGACTCGCCAGGAACAGGCGACCGCCTCAACTGGTGAACTGCCTGAGCCGCGAGAACATCATTGAAGGCGTTGTAGCCGATGTAGGAGATGAGGGCGACGCCCCATACGAGGAGCGCCCCCATGTAGCCGAATTGCGGCCGCGACTGGATCATCTGCGGTAATCCGAGTTGCGGACCTTGAGTTGCATGAAAGGCCATGAAGAACGTGCCGAGCGCGCAGCCTGCGATGACGGCGATTGCAGTCCAGATCAGGTTGCCCCCGAGAGCGATCCCGAGTACGCCCACCGCCAGGGTGGCCAGGTGAGCTCCTCCGGTGAACCAGACCGGCCACAAGTGCCAGACGCGGCCGTGCCGTTCCGCGCGTGGCACATAGTCGATGGATCTTTTCTCAATTTCCATGCAGGAGAAAGGAATTGACGACCGTCGGATTGCGGAGCTCAGCGTATCCTGGAGTCTGACCGTTCGGCGGGGCGATCGGCTTTTTCATTGCATCGAAACGATCAAGATCGATGCGCAGAGGCAGAAGCGCGGCGGCCACCGACGAAGGTAGCAAGGACGCTGCCGCCCCAATTGTCCAGACTGCGCACAGCGACGCGGCGCGACGGCCGCTATCGCCGGCGAGTAGACAATCACTTCTGCTCATGAGTGGCCACCATGGAGCGTATGTAGCAAGTCTTAAAGGGTAGCGGACTTCAACAGCGTAATGTCAGTTACTGAGTGGTTCGCACGGCCCGTCTCGACGATCGTCAGGACTTCGTTGAAGTGACCGAGGAAGGTTGCCGCTCGGATTCGCGCAGATCGCCAGTGTCACATTACAGACGCTGCGACTGCCTCAGCGATTCATTCGCGACGGACACAGGTCGATCTGAACGCTTACGACGGCATCTGCCCGGCCGTTATCTTCGGGAGCGCAAGGATGCCTAGCCTTCGTCGAACCTCCCGCGAAACCGAACAACGGTGGTCGAAGCTCCAGCTCCCGGTTTTAAACCAGCGTTGCGTCCTCACGAGCTGTAATCTGTTTTGCAGTTTCGGAAGCTCCCGTTTTGGCCCTCCGCAGAATCCTCATAAGATCTTTCGGCTTAGAATAAAAGGCTCGACGCCGCAATCTCTTTTACCGACGAGGGATACCGCATTGATCAGGAGCACGATCCCGGCACGGCTGGACCGGCTACCCTGGTCGGGGTGGCATTGGCGGGTCTGTATCGCCCTCGGCGTCGCCTGGGTGCTCGACGGACTCGAGGTGACGCTCGTGGGCTCGTTGGGAGCCGTGCTGCAGCGGTCCGATAGCCTCTCACTCTCAGCGGGCGAGATCGGCGCATCCGGGCTCGCTTTACATCGGCGGCGCCGTGCTCGGCGCACTCTTTTTCGGAAGACTCACTGACCGCCTTGGACGCAAAAAACTCTTCTTAACGACTCTTGCGGTCTATATGTTAGCGACGCTTGCGACCGCGTTTGCTCCCGATTACGCCTGGTTCGCAGTGTGTCGCTGGGCCACGGGCTTTGGGATCGGCGGTGAATATGCCGCGATCAACTCGGCAATCGACGAGCTCATTCCCGCGCGGCTGCGCGGTCGCGTGAACCTGTCGATTAACGGCAGCTTTTGGCTGGGTGCCGCGCTCGGCGCGGCGTTAAGTCTCGTCCTGCTTGATCCGCGTGTCTTGGGACCTGCACTTGGCTGGCGCGTCTGCTTTCTTTTGGGTGCCACGTTCGCAGGCGTCATTCTCCTGGTACGCCGGCATGTTCCGGAAAGTCCCCGCTGGTTACTCTCCCATGGCCGGCCAGAGGAGGCCGAAGCCGTCGTGGGGCAGATCGAGGCAGAGATTGAGGAGCGTGCGGGGACGCTCTCTCACGCGACCAAAACGACCGACTACGCCAAGGGGCGCGGCCCGTCGTTGGGCCGATGTTGCGCGGGTGCTGCTGATCGATTACCGCCGGCGCAGCCTGGTGGCCCTCGCGCTGATGGTGGCGCAGGCGTTTTTCTACAATGCGATCTTCTTTACCTACGCGCTCGTCCTCAGCCGCTTCTACGGCGTTCCTGATGATCGTGTGGCGCTGTATATCTTTCCGTTCGCGTTGGGCAATGTTTTAGGTCCGTTTCTGCTGGGGCCGCTCTTCGATAGCGTGGCTCGGCGGCGCATGATCGCCGCGACCTACATCCTATCGGGGCTCGGGCTGGCGTTGACGGGTTGGGCATTCGTTAAGGGCGGCCTCGATGCACGCAGCCAGGCCTTGTGCTGGTCGGGGGTATTCTTTCTCGCATCGGCTGCCGCAAGCTCGGCTTATCTGACTGTCAGCGAGGTTTTTCCGCTTGAGATGCGTGCGCTCGCGATCGCCGTGTTCTATGCGGTTGGCACCGGCGTCGGCGGGGTTGGGGCACCGATTCTCCTCGGTCTTCTGATCCAGACCGGAAGCCGCTTCGCCGTGGCTTCCGGCTGGGCCATCGGCGCGGCATTGATGGTCCTAGCGGGCGCGTTGGCGCTTGCTTTCGGAGTCGATGCGGAACGCAAGCCGCTCGAAGACGTTGCGGGTCCGATGGGCCTTTCGACCCAATGAGTATGGTGCCCGATGCGAATGCCGCGCCGGTAAAATTGCGCTGAGGGATTCGCGCGGATTGTCGCGCCACTCTATGATTCGGCTCAGTTGTTTGCCAGTCGTAGCCCGGCCCTAGATCGACGCGGTCGCTGGCGTTACGGTATTCGGAGTTTTTTTGAGGCAGCTTGCTCCCAAGTATTCCGCTTGGTCACTATTGCGCGCCCGCGTGGCGGGCGATGGCTATTGGCGTCCCCTGTGGACCGGTGCGAGGCTGCGCGATGCCTACGACGTAGTTGTCGTGGGAGCGGGCGGCCATGGATTGGCAACGGCATACCACCTAGCGCGAGATCATGGCGTCAAGCGAGTCGCGGTTCTTGAGAAGCGCTTACTCGGCTACGGAAACGTGGGGCGCAATACAACGATCGTCCGCTCGAACTACCTGCTGCCGCAGAATCACTACTTCTACGAGGACTCATTGCGGCGCTGGGAAACGCTCTCGCGGGATCTCAACTACAACGTCATGTACAGTCCGCGCGGCGTCATCGACCTTGCGCAATCTGATGCCGACATGGCCGCGCTCGCTCGTCGTGGCAATGCGATGCGCGTTGCGGGGATCGATGCCGAGCTCCTCGACCAACGTGGACTTGCTCATTTCGCGCCCGAGCTTGATCCATATCTAGCGCGGCGTTTCCCGATAGTGGGTGCACTTCTGCAGCGGCGCGGAGGCACCGTGCGCCACGACGCCGTTGCGTGGGGCTACGCGCGCGCTGCCGCAGCGCTTGGCGTCGACATCATCGAAAATTGCGAGGTCATCGGCGTGCGCAGCGCCGCTGGCGTGGCTACAGGCGTCGAGACTTCTCGCGGATACGTCAAAGCCGAACAGATCGTCTTCGCAGTCGCCGGACATAGCGGTGCTATTGGCACCATGTTGGGTGTGCAGATGCCCATAGAGACCCATCTGTTGCAGGCGATGGTCACCGAGCCGGTCAAGCCTCTGATCAGCAGCGTATTTGTATATGTGTATCCGCACGGCGAGGTCTACCTCACTCAATCGGATCGCGGCGGAGTCGTGATGGGCGGCAACCTTGACGGTTTTCCCTCCTACACGCGAGAAGGGCAGTGGTTCCGACTGGAAGACGTGGTTCAGAGCGCGGTGGCGCTCCTTCCACAGTTGGCGTCGTTGCGTATTCTGCGGCACTGGGCCGGAACCAATGACATGTCAATGGACGGCAGCTTCATCATCGACCGAATCTGCTTTGACAACGTATTCATCAACGGCGGCTGGTGTTATGGCGGATTCAAGGCCATTCCTGCCTCGGGTGCGGCTTGCGCAACCTTCGTGGCCACCGGCACCGCACCCGATCTGATCCGACACCACAATCTAGCGCGCTTTCAAACCGGTCATCTGTTGGATGAGCGCGGGGCGGGGCCGTTTCCGGCGCGCCAATGAACCGACTCTATTGTCCATTCTGCGGCCCGCGAGAGCTGGAGGAATTCCGCTTCCACAAGACTCTTGCCGAGCCGGGGGCAAATGTGCACGAAGAAGTCTATTCGCGCATCAATCGGCTCATGGTGAGCTGGGAGCACTGGCAGCATGTATATGGATGCCGTGCATGGCTTCTGGTCCGCCGCAACCCCTCTGATGACACGGTACTGGATGTCAGACTCGTCGCCACGGCAGATGCGCATCCGCTCTCCAAAGAATCGAAGCATGACCCGGCATAACGCGCGTCAGGGCGCGAGGCTCGCAAATGAGCGCATCGCTTTCACATTCGACGGCCGCGCGATCACGGCCAGGCGCGGAGACACTGCAGCTTCGGCTTTACTCGCAGATGGTGTGCGATTGATGGGGCGCAGCGTCAAGTACCGGCGTGCGCGCGGAGTGCTCACTGCAGGCTTCCAGGAGCCGAACGCACTCTTCGCGGTGGGTAGCGTCGGGAGCGCCGTCCCTAACCTTCCCGCGTCTGGTTTAGCGGTACAGCCCGGGATGATTATCACGAGTCAGAATCGCTGGCCGACACTGCGTTATGACGTCAGCGCTTTATTGCAGCTCGGTGGCGGATTGCTCGGCGCGGGCTTCTACTACAAGACCTTCATGTGGCCCTCCTGGGGCGCTTATGAGGGACTCATCCGGCGACTGGCGGGATTGGGACCGGCGCCGCGCGCTTCCAACCTGCGACAGCCGGCCGTGGAGCATCTGCAATGCGACGTGCTCGTCGCCGGAGGCGGCCCGGCGGGTCTCGCCGCGGCGCTGGCGGCCGCCCGCGCTGGCGCACGCGTTGTGCTCTGCGAGCGCGACGTCGCGTGTGGCGGTGAGCTGGAGTTTGAGGCCGCGACGATTGACGGGGTTCCGTGTGCCGCTTGGATCGATACGACCCTAAGCGAATTGCGAACCCGCAATGTCCGCGTGCTCACCGAGACTGCGGTCGTCGGCGGCTCGGCGGGCCTTATGGTCGCCCTCAGGCAACCGGGTGGGATGCCGGGATCTGATTTGGTTTATCGGATTCGACCCAAGTCACTCGTCATTGCCATGGGGTCTATCGAGCGTCCCATTGCGTTCGCAGATAACGATCGTCCCGGCATCATGCTATTAGGCGCCGGAGAGCGTTATCTCGCTCGTTACGGAGTGCACGTCGGTCAGGATGTCGTGCTGTTCGGCAACCATGATCGCTTGTACGCCGCTGCCGGCCGCCTGCTTGGCGGTGGGGTTCGGGTGGTGGCCGTCATCGATACGCGCGCGCATTTACACGCGGCCTCGGTTCATTCCATGCGCGCTGAGCTTGCGCGTTCGGGTGTCAATTGCCTTTTGGGGCATGCCGTGCTCGGAACAGTGGGAAGAGCCGCCCTTGCTGCCGTTCGCGTCGCGCCGCTTGCCTCGCCCAATTCGGTGCGCACGCTCGCTTGTGATGCGCTGCTCGTCAGCGGCGGATGGTCGCCCAGCCTGCACGCAGGCCTGCATGAGGGCGGCGCCGCTGCCTTTGTGCCGCAGATCGCGTCATTTAACGCGGCCTCACAGCCGTCGTGGCGTGTCGGCTGCGGCGCGGCCAACGGAAAACTGGAGCTTGCCGAGATCCTGCTTGATGGTCACGCCGCGGGCTTCGCAGCGGCGCAAGCTGCGAGCTTAAGGGCAGATCCGGGCCCGCCACCTGTGGGGCGCGGAGACGCAGGCCCAAATCTTGAGCCATTCTGGCGTTGTCCAACGCCGCTCGCTCAGGAGAAGCGTCAGTTTGTCGATTTGCAGAACGACGTCACCGTCGCGGACCTTCGCCAAGCCATCGCGGAGGGCTTCGCTCACATCGAGCATGCCAAGCGCTATACGACGCTGGGTGTTGGAACTGACCAAGGCCGCTTCAGCTCCGTGCTGGGCGCGGCGATCATCGGCGAGCTCTTAGGGCAGTCGCTCCCTGAGGTCGGCATCTTTCGCACAAGACCCCCGTATCAGCCGGTTACTCTAATGGCGCTCACGGGGCATCGCTTTGCCGGCAATCTACAACCGACGCGGCGCACGGCGTTGCACGAATGGCATGAAGCCCATGGCGGCGTGCTGGAGTCGGCCGGCCTGTGGCTTCGGCCGCGCCACTACCGAGCCAATGGCGACGATGCATTCGCTGCGGGCCTCATCGAGGCGGCTCGCGTTCGCGCTCATGGCGGCATCTTTGACGGTTCAACGCTAGGCAAAATCGAAGTCGCAGGCTTCGATGCAGCGGTGTTTCTAGACAGGATGTACCTGAATCGTGCGAGCACGCTTAAGGTCGGCCGCAGCAAATATATGATCGCGCTGCGCGAGGATGGCATGGTCCTCGATGATGGCATTCTGCTGCGGCTCGCGGATGATCGATTTCTTGCCACCACCAGCTCCAGCCACGCGCAACTCGTGCTGTCTCATTTTGAGTTCTGGCGTGATACCGAATGGGCGAGCAGGCGCGTCACGCTGACCGACATGACTGATGCGTGGAGTGTCATCGTTTGCGCCGGACCGCAGAGCCGCTCGACACTGCGAGCCGTACTCGGCGCTGAATGGAGCACGATTCTGGAGGAGATGAAGCATATGGAGCTCGCGAGCGGGGCGTGGCGCAACGCTGCGCTGCGCGTGCTGCGGGCGAGCTTCTCGGGTGAGCTTGCTTTCGAGCTGCACTGTCGTCCGCAGATCGCGGTCCCGCTGTGGCAGGCTCTTGCCGATGGCGGTTTGAATCCCTACGGTCTTGAGGCGCTCGACATCCTACGCGTCGAGAAGGGTTATCTCACGGGGGCGGAGCTCAATGGACAGACCGCGCCGAAGGATCTGGGTTTTGAGCGCTTACTGAAACTGGACAATCGAGGCGTCGGCCGAGGTTTGTTGGACCGGCCAGCGTTTTCGGAGCGTGTTCGCCCGACCCTGGTTGGGCTCAGAGCGGCCGACGGGAGCTCGAAGTTTCTGGGCGGCGCACAGCTGACCGCAACAAGTGATCAGCGACGCGGGCGGGGTCATGTCACATCGGCCGTCTATAGTCCGGCGTTGAAGCAATGGATCGGGCTTGCCCTCCTGGCGCGAGATCTCGCGCGCGAAGGCGAAATCGTCCTCGCACGAGACCCGCTTCGCGGCCTGGAAACACCTGTGCGGGTGACGGCGACCGCTCATTTCGACCCCTCAAGCGAGCGGATGAAGGCATGAGCGCTCCGGATGCCCGCATTATGCCGACACCGATCACTGCTGTGCCGCTGGCAGCTTGCTTTGAGTTCGCCGCATATCCCGGCAGACCTGTCGATGCTGCCGCCCTCAGCGAATGGCCCGCCAATCCAGGCCGAGTGCTGCGAGATACGGCGGGGCGGCCGATTTTGCTGCACTTCGCACCCGATCGGTGGTTGGTTCCTGCGCCGACGCCGACCCTGTTGCCGCAGCTGACTTCGCTCGAGCGTGAAGGACTCGGCATGCTGATTGAGGTCGAAGGAAAATGGCAAGAGGTGCGGATCGCAGCAGAGCACGCGCGGCGCATCCTGTCGAGAGGCATCGATGTCGATGCTGTCTTGGCGGGTCGGGATTGTGCAGCGATCATGCTATTTGACTGCCCGGCCATCCTGGCGCGCCACGAGGAAACATTCAATCTATGGATAGCGGCGAGCTTTGCGCACAGCTTGCTGGCCGTGAGCGCTGCTTTGCCGAATCTATACCCAGGAGCGTGAGTTGGCTGAAGTGAGTGAAGTCGCCGGCGTGTCGGGCTTGCTCCCCGTCCTTGGCCGCTGGCAATTACTCGGCATCGGCATCGGCGCCATCATCGGTTCGGGCATCTTCGTCATTCCCGGTCCGGCGGCCGCACAGTTTGCAGGACCCGCGATCACGCTGTCTTTCATGATCGCCGCGCTCGGCTGTGCTCTGGCGGGCCTGTGCTATGCAGAGCTCTCCGCAATGTTTCCGAGCGCCGGAAGCGCTTACGCGTTCAGCACGCGCGCGTTCGGCCGTGTCGTCGGATGGCTGGTCGGCTGGCTTTTGATCCTCGAGTATCTGTTTGCCGCCGCGATTGTTGCCCAAGCCTTCGCGGCTTATTTCGCGGGTCTCTTCAGTATCACAGACCCGTCTACTGCGCGGATTGTGCAGGCCGTTCTTCCCATGCTGGTGCTTGCGGCGACGGCATACCTTGCGGTGCGCGGCATGAAGCTGTCGGCGGGCATCGTCGGTGTGATCGTGCTCATCAAGCTGGGCGTGATTGTTCTCGTCATTGCATTCGGCGCCCGGTACGTGAACCCGCATCATTGGGTACCGTTCGTGCCGAAGAACACAGGCACTTGGGGCGAGTATGGCTGGAGCGGGGTCGTGCGCGCCGCCGGCATCGTGTTCTACACGTATCTTGGTTTCGACACGGTTGCAGTCGCGGCACAAGAGGCTCGACGGCCGCAACGTGACGTGCCGTTCGCACTCATCGGCTCGCTCGCTGTGTGTACGGTGTTGTTTGCGCCGATGATGTTGGTGGTGACTGGGTTGGTGGACTACCGCGCGCTCAATGTCGCCAATCCCGTCGCGGTGGCGATCGACGCTGCGGGTCCGCAGCTGCACTGGCTCGTGCGAGTCGTGCAGATCGGGGCGACTATCGGCATGGTATCTGTGCTCCTGGTGATTCTTATGGCCCAGGCGCGCATTCTTTTTGTCATGGCTGAAGACGGATTGCTTCCCGCGCCGCTCGCGCGTTTGCACGCTCGGCGCAACACTCCGGCCACGGCGACGGTGTTCACTGCCGTCATCGCGGCAGCACTCAGCGCGCTATTTCCGATCAGTATGCTCGGGCAAATGGTCTCGATCGGGGTTCTTGCGGCGTTCATCGCCGTGGCTCTGGCGGTCCTCGTGTGGCGCCGCAAGTATCCGCAAGCGCTGCGGCCATTCCGCACTCCCTGGGTGCCGGCCGTTCCCGTCGGCGCGGTCCTCGTGTGCGGCTACATGGCCGCAGGATTGCCGGCCGCCACTTGGTGGCGCTTCGCCGTCTGGCTCTTGCTGGGGTCCGCCATCTACTGGCTGTACGGAGCGCGGTACAGCCGGCGCACGAGCGCGGCGTCACCCAACGACGCCTAGACCAGGAAATGAACGCGGGAATCTCATGCGCTTGTCCGCAGCCGAGAGGCGTTGTATGGTCCCCGCAGGGGACGCGCGCGCGATGGCGATGTCGAAGCGTGTGTGCCGCGCCGGCGCGTTGCCGGACTAGAAAAATAGAGAATGTCAAGGGGGAAAGCGCCATGGTGAAGAGCTCGGGTACGTCCAATCGAGAGATCGCGTACGGAAGTGTGGGCTTAATTTTCCGCGTCACGCTCAGCGCTGCGGTCCTTATGGTTGGAGTTGCGCCGCAGTTGTGGGCACAGCAGGCGCCCTCGACCAACACTGCGAACGCGTCCACGGCTGGACCCGCAATGCTTCAGGAGATTGTGGTCACCGCAGAGAAGCGCTCGGAGACGGTCCAGTCGACGCCGCTCAGCGTCACCGCCTACTCGGGCGCGCAGCTTCTGGCTGCGGGCATTTCAGACATGTCGGAGGTCGGCTATGAGACGCCGGGTGTGTCGGAGCGCAATTCCGGACCCGGCCAGACTGAGTATGAGATGCGCGGCATCGCCTCCTCGGGCGGTCAGGCGCCGACGGTCGGGTTCTATCTCGACGACACTCCGCTGACGCCACCGAATGAGGCCCTCCTCGGCAGGGTCGTGATCGACCCGACCCTGTACGATCTCAACCGTGTCGAGGTTCTGCGCGGCCCCCAGGGCACTTTGTATGGCTCGAGCTCGATGGGCGGCACGATCAAGCTTGTGACCAATCAGCCCGATCCGAGCGCCCTTGCCGTCAGCGCCCAGTCTATCGCTTCGGAGACGAAGGACGGAGGCCTCAATTACGCCGTCAACGGCATGCTCAACATCCCGCTGGTTCAGGATAAGTTGGCGCTGCGCATCGTCGGCACGGACAGCTACACCGATGGCTGGATCGACCGCATTGTTCTCAATCCATTTCCGCTCGAAACCAATGGCGGCTTCACGCGCGGCAATGTCCTCGCAGCGCCGGTGGAGCACGATTACAAGGACTCCAACTGGGAGCAGGTGCAGGGCGTGCGCGCGGCGCTCGAGTGGCAGGCCAGTGACGCTTTGACCATCACGCCGAGCGTCTTCGTTCAGACGATCACGCAGGGCGCGCCCAACTTCGTCGACGATCCGCCCGGGGTCAAATACGAAGCGCACTACCAGCCGTTCGACCAGACTGAACCCTATGGCGACAGCTTCGAACTCTTCACCCTGCCGATCAAATACGATTTCGGCGGCGTCGAGGTGACCTCGTCATCGGCGTACTACCGTCGGCAGACCCATCTCGAGCAGGACACATCCGAGGTTGCACAGGATTTCCTCACGGCGCTCTTCGGGGTTCCGGGCGTCACTTATGCTGAGGCTGGTCCGGTCACGGCCTTCGAGACGGATTACAGCAGCCAGTTCAGCGAAGAGGTGCGATTGACCTCGACCGGCGACGGCGCGTTCCAATGGCTCGTCGGCGGTTTCTATGAGGATTACAAGGCGAACACCGCCATCGGGACCACCACGCCGGGCCCGATTGTGACGGCAGTGTTAACCGTACCGTCTTACTTTTACCTGACCTTCGACAACGATCTCAAGCAATACGCCGGGTTCGGCGAGGCGTCGTACCGCTTTCTGGATAATTTCAAGGTCACCGCCGGACTGCGCTACTACTCCTATAAGAGTACAGAGGATCTTGCGGAGTCTGGAGGCTTGATTACAGGCCCCGGTCCCCCGATTACGTACTCGCTGCCGGCCTCGGCATCCGGCGTCAATCCCAAGCTCAACCTGTCCTATGAGCCGACCAAGGACCTGACCCTCTACGTTCAGGCCGCCAAGGGCTTTCGCCCGGGCGGCGGCAACGCTCCGTCGCCAATCACCTGCCCGCAAAACCCGCTGCAGTTCAGCCCCGATTCGATCTGGAGCTACGAGGCTGGCGAGAAACTGCGACTGTTCGACAATCGGGTGACCATCAACGGCGCCCTCTACTACGAGGATTGGACGGGCATTCAGCAACTGGTGACTGAGACCTGCGGCGCCACCTTTACTTCGAATGCCGGCACCGCGCATGTCTATGGCGGCGAGCTTGAGGCAAGCGTTGCCTTGACGTCCGAGCTGACATTCACGACCGCCGCCGGTTACACCCATGCCGACATCGTCGCGGCCGTGGCAGGCGCCGGGTTTGTCGATGGCCAACGGGTGCAGGATGTGCCTGACTGGACCGAGACGACCTCAATCGTCTATCGGCACCCGATTTCGGATGACTATGCGATGGTCGTGCGCGGAACCAACGAGTACACCGGCACGATGACCGACGTTACCTTCAACCAGAATATCGTGCCGTCGCGCGATATCGTGAAGCTTCGCGCCGGCTGGTCCAGCGACCGCAAGGTATCGGTGTTCGTCTTCTTGAACAACGTTTTCGACAAGCGGGCCGATCTCGGGGATCCGGAGGAGATATCGTTCTTCGTTCCGGCGTTGAATCGGGTTGTGACCAACCAGCCGCGAACGGTCGGGCTCGAATTGAATTACGCGTGGGGCGGAGGCCACTCCGGACAATAAGGATTACGCGAGTCGGTTTCGATTCCGATCCAACCCTGCACCTGACGGGCGCCGTTCGCGCCGGTTGAAGGAGCGGCTATGCGCAATCCCGCACGCCGCGATTCTGATCGCGCACGGCGCGCGTCGGTCAGCCCGCGCGCAGGACCGCGAGCTTGCTCTGGGTCCGCTCAGCTTCTGATGCTTCGAGCGTCGGTTCAGCATATTGCTGCCGGCGCAACAACTCTTCGAAGTCGGCCGCCGAGACCGGCGTGCTGAAGTGAAAACCCTGGTACTGGTCGCAGCCCAGGGTTTTGAGAAATTCCAACTGGTCGCCGGTCTCGACGCCTTCCGCCACCACTTTCAACCGCAGGCTGTGGGCAAGCGAAACGATCGCACGCACAATCGAAGCATCTTCCGGACGCGTCATGATCTCACTGATAAAGCCCCGGTCGATCTTTAGCTTATCGATCGGGAAGCGCCGCAGATAACTCATGCTCGAATAGCCGGTGCCGAAGTCATCGACTGAGACGAGCACTCCCATCTTGCTGAGCTGCTCCAGAATTGTGACGGATTCCTCGGGATCGGTCATCACCGCGCTCTCGGTCAGTTCCACTTCCAGATAGCTCGGATCCAGCTCCGCCTCATGCAGCGCCTGACGAATCGTCGCAAGCAGGTTGCTCTGGCGGAACTGTGAAGCCGACAGATTTACGGCCATGCGCACCGGAGGCAGGCCTGCGCGCTGCCACGCTTTGGCCTGCCGGCAGGCTTCGGTGACGACCCACTGGCCGATCGGGCCGATCAGCCCGGAGTCCTCGGCGAGCGGAATAAAATCGTTGGGTGATATGAGTCCGCGCTGCGGGTGACGCCAGCGGATCAGCGCCTCCACGCTGTGCACGGCGCCAGATTTGACGTCGACCTTCGGCTGGTAGTCAAGCTCGAACTGCTTTAGGGCGATGGCTTCATGGAGATCGCTTTCCAGGCGCACCTTGTCCTGCGATTGCGTGTCCATACCCGGCGCAAAACACTGCGCGTTGTTGCGCCCGCGCTGCTTGGCGCAATACATGGCCGCATCGGCGCGCGCGATCAACGTTTCTATAGTGGAGCCGTCGGCGGGATAAAACGCGATGCCGATGCTGGGGCTCGTATGAATGTCGACACCCGCAATGCGCATCGTGGGCTTTAGCGCCTCGATCACCCGCTGTGCCACAAGCTCGGCGTCTTCGCGCGCAGCGATCGGGTTCATGATCATGACGAACTCATCGCCGCCGGTGCGCGCGATGGTATCGATGGCTCGCGCCACGCCGGTCAATCGACGCGCCGTCTCCTGCAACAGTTCATCGCCGGCGCGATGGCCGAGTGAATCGTTGATCAGCTTGAAGCGGTCGAGATCGACCATCAGTAGCGCGAAAGGATGTCCGTTGCGCTGGGAGTGAACAATTGCTTGGGTCAGGCGATCATCGAGCAACACGCGGTTCGGCAAGCCGGTGAGCGCATCGTGCGTCGCCAAGTGCCGCAGCTGTTTATTTGCGGCCTCCAGGCCCTGCGTACGCGCACTGACCACTTGTTCCAAGGTATCCACTTGCCGGCGCACGATCCGCTCGTTCTGCCATTTGCGCGTCAGAGCGCTGGCGCATTGCAGAACCTCGATGGGCTCGAATGGCTTTTTGACGATCAGTAGCTTGTCCGCATGCCCTAAGCGTGCAACGACCTCTGTCCAGTCGTAGTCGGAGTGAGCCGAGCAGATGACCACCTGCACGTCGCCATCGACAGCCCAGAGTTTCTCTATGGTCTCCAGGCCGTCCCAACCCGGCGGCATGCGCATGTCAACGAATGCCACGGCGTAGGGGCGGCCGGCAGCGAGAGCCGCGCGAATGCATTCAACGCCGTCCTTGCCCTGCATGGCGGAATCCACATCGAACGTGGGGCGTGCCATGACAGCTTCCGATTCACCGAAAATCGCAAGTTCCGCCGCCGCGAGCGCCGCCTCACCATCTTCTGCGCGCGTGAGAATCTTGCGGAAGTCATCGTGAATCGCCCGGTTGTCATCGATCACGAGGATGCGCTGATTAACGGTGTCCTGGCTTTTAGCCATGACTCTGCTCCGGCGGATTCAACGGCAACGTGAGTGTGAAGGTCGCGCCGCGGCCGTTGCCTTCGCTATAGGCCGCGAGGCAGCCGCCGATCTCTTTCGCGGTGAGGGCACCGCCGTGCAGGCCGAATCCGTGTCCCTCCTTCTTCGTGGTAAAGCCATGGGTGAAAAGACGTCGCATATTCTCGGCAGAAATTCCCACTCCGTTGTCGCTCACCTGGATTTGTACGCCGCCTTCAGACTTGGCGATGCGCACGGTCACGTTCTTAGCCGAACGACCGGAGGCATCGCAGGCATATTTGGCGTTGCGCTCGAGATTCACGAGGATCTGCAGCACCTTATGCTTATCAACTGTAATCTGGGGCACGGGTGCGAATTCGCGGGTCAGCGTGACCCCATGGCGCACGAACGCGCCCCGGTTCATCGCCAGGCTATCTTCGACAAGCATCGCCACATCGACGGTTTCGGTGACTCCGCAACGCTTGGCATAGGTCTGCTGAGTTGCGACGATGTCTTTGATGTGCTCGATGTTGTGAGTGAGGGACCCGAGCTCCGTAAGGAGCGATCGCTGTGTGCTCGCCAAATGGCTCGACAGCTGCGCGAGGAAATCAGGGATGCGCCTACCGCGCTCATCGTCCGCCATGAATGTACCGAGGCAAGCGGCATTTGCTTGCAGCAGTGCGACGACACGGGCGAGCGATTCGATCTTTAAACTCCTCACGTTGTCAGCGACCAGATTTGCAGAAACATTGAGGCTGTTGAGGACATTGCCGACATTGTGCAAAACGTTGGTCGCGACCTCTGCCATGCCAGCCTGACGTGAGGCGCGTATGAGTTCCTTGTGAACCCGGTCAATTTCCGCTTCGACAGCTTTGCGTTCGGAGATGTCCTCCAGGGTTCCTACTGCGCCGTAAAGCGTGCCGTCCGGATCACGCGACGGCGCAACGGTGACACGCGCCCACACGATGCCGCCGTCCTTTTTTATGTACCGCTTCTCGATGGTGTAGAAACTGACCTCGCCGCGCCACAGTCGCTGCATCGCAGCTTCGCTGCCTTCGAGGTCGTCCGGGTAAGTAATCTCGGGAAAGAGTTTGCCGGGGAGTTCTTCGGCGGAGTAGCCAAGCATCGCGCAGAAAGCGCTGTTAAAGCGCGTAATACGATCTTCAAGGTCGACCTGAGCTATGCCGATCGGCAGTTGCTCCATGGTGGCGCGAAAATGTGCCTCGACGCGGCGTAGATCCTCTTGCACGGTCTGCAATTGCGCCGCGACGTCGTCCTCCGAAGAACGTCGGTGCAACTGGGCAAGATTGCGAAGGGTAGTCACGGATGCCTCCGTTGTGTCCGACGCTCCCGCAGGAATCGGCTTAATGCATAGTACCTTTAGCGATATTCTGGAACGCTATTGCAGCGCGAAAGCGCGCAATGCGTCACAGTGGCGGTGTCGCCAGAGAGGGTCGGGACCAAGACGCTTCAGCTTCGCACGATTACAACCCGTTTCTGTCCTTTCCGGCACGACGCCGCGCAGCGCTCGCGCCACCGGTAAGACAATTGGCAGCCCGTAACCGCGCGCTTATGCTCCAGAACGAACAGCACGGACTTTTTGGTTCACGGACCCCATAAACTCGATTCCCCACTCAAACCCTGTCGGCTTAGTGCCTTCGCAGGAGCCGATCTGCGCACGCGTCCCTGTCATTGTCGAAACACCTGCGGGCAGTCAGGAGAGTTGCTCTGGGATGACATTGCAATATGATTTGGGTACCCGCGGCGAGGATGAAGACGCGCTCGATGGGCTCGGGTTCGCGCCAGCATTTGCGGGCAGACGATGACCGCAAAACTGCGCGACCGTGAGCCAGGCACTCTGGAGGCGCGCCGGATCGTTTGCGAACAGATCGCGGAAGCGCTGGCTGCCCTCAAAGGCAGGAGACCCTCAGATAGCTCTATTCACCGTGCACGTAAGTCGATCAAGAAGGCGCGTGCAGTGTGGCGACTGCTGCGGCATGCGCTTCCGGCCGCCACCTATCGCCATGCGAATGCGCGGCTGCGCGATGCGGGCCGGCCGCTGGGCGCGGCTCGTGACGCGAAAGTTCTGCTCGTAACACTCGACAGAGTTCTCCAAGCCGGCGCGGCATCGGCGAGCATGGTGAAAGCGTTTCGGCGCGCCCTCCTCCAAAATGGAAAGGCAATCAAGCTTGGCGTAATGGTCGAGCCAACAGCTATTGCACTCAGCCGTCAAGCACTGCGCAGCACATACCAACGGATAAAGGATTATTCGATACAGAAGCGCGGTTGGTCGGTCCTCGGCAAAGGGATGCGGCGGGTGTATGGACGCGGACGGCGCATGTACCACAGGGCGCGATCCGATCGGCGTGCAGAGCACCTACATGAATGGCGTAAGCAAGCTAAGTACCTGCATCACCAGTTTGCCGTTTTGAAGCCGCTTTGGCGAGGACCTATCCGCAAGCTCGCCAGCGAAACAGGTGAGCTATCCGAACGACTGGGGGACTATCACGATTTGGCGGTCTTGCGCACGCAAGTTCTGACGCACAGGCGCGCATTTTCCTCTGCGGCGCAGCAGGCAAGGATTGTCGCCGTTATCGATCGCGAGCGTGCTGACCTGCAAAATATTGCGTTCATGCTGGGCGCGCGTATCTATGAGGAAAAGCCGGCCGACTTTTGCACGCGCTTTGGCGGGTACTGGCATGAATGGCGCCATGCAAAGAACAAGACAGATCGCACTTGAGTGTCGTCGTGCCCCCACGAGCGCGCGACAAGGTGATCTAGACGCCGGCGGCGCACGGCTTAGCGATTACGCGCAACCTTTCTGATCGAGTTTCGTGTTGCAAGCGCGATGCCGCCCAGCAGCAAAACGGACGCCGTCGCGAGCCGGACGGTAATCGGCTCGGCGAATAGCACGACACCCGCCAGGCTTGTGAACAGCGGCACACTCAACTGCAGGTTGGCGGCTGCTATAGCCCTGAGGCGCGGCAGTGCTGTGTACCAGGCCGCATATCCGACGCCGGAGGCGAGCGAACCGGATAGAGCCGCCAGCGCCACGCCGGTTCGATCCAACGAGCTATGCCTCCACATGATCGCGCTGATGAGAAGGGCGCCGGGAACTGCGCGAGCGAAGTTTCCAGCCGTGTCGCGCAGCGGATCACTCGAACGTCGACCGCGCAACGAGTAGATGCCCCAGGCAGCGCCCGCGCAGAGCATAAGCGCGCTCTGCGTCGGTGGCGCCGCCGAGACCCCTGGAAATACGAGGATCACTAAACCGGCGACCGCTAGCAGCCAGCCGAGAGCAATCCTGAGATCTATCTGTTCGCCCCCAGCCAAACCGGCCGAAATCATGATCAGCTGAACGGCGCCGAAGAGCAGGAGCGCCCCCGTGCCCGCCGTCACGGCGACGTACGCAAAGGAAAAAGCGGTGGCGTAGGCGAGCAGGGCGAATGAGGAGATCCAGGTGCCTGCGGCCGATACACGTCGATTGCCGAGGTGCACGAGGATCCACAACGTGATGGCGCCGGCGACAAGTCGGACGCTGGTGAAGCTAGCCGGATCAATGCTTGTTTCCCTCAACGCCATGCGGCAGAGGATGGAGTTGGCGGCAAACGCGAGCAGCGCAAAGCCGGCGGCCAGCGCAACCCGGCTCAAGCCAGCGCCTGCGCCAGATCGTCAATCAGGTCCTCGCTGTCCTCGATACCGATCGAGAGGCGCAGCAGGTTCTGCGGAGTTTTGGATCCGGGGCCCTCGATCGATGCGCGGTGCTCGATCAGGCTCTCCACGCCGCCAAGGCTGGTCGCGGGGGTGAAGAAGCGAGTGCGGCGCACCGTCTCGAACGCCGCCGCGCTGCCTTTGGCGATACAGACCGACAAAACCGCTCCGAAGCCATCATGCATTTGCGCTGCGGCGACTGCATGACCCGGATGCTGCGCCAAACCGGGATAGTAGACGCGCTCCACTGCCGGCTGGGTGGACAGGAACTCCGCTATCAGGAGTGCGCTGCGGCATTGCGCGCGCACGCGGATCCCGAGCGTCGCGATGCTGCGTCTGAGCAACCAGCAATCGAACGGCCCAAGTCCCGCGCCACAGAGGCGCTGCCAGCTCTGTAACCGCTCAAGAAGGGCGGCGTCCTCACGGACGACGACGAGGCCACTTAGCACATCGCTGTGGCCGCCGAGATACTTGGTGCCGCTATGCACGATGACGTCGACGCCGAAGTCGAAGGGGTTCTGGCATACCGGCGTTGCGAAGGTGTTGTCACAAACGACCAACGCACCCGACTCATGCCCCATCGCGGTTACCAGCGCCAGGTCCGTGATGCTCAAGAGCGGATTGGTCGGCGTCTCAATCCATACCAGCCGTGTACGCGCACTGAGCGCCGCCTTGACGGTGCAGGGGTCGTTGAAGTCAGCAAAGTCGACTGCAATGCCACGTTCGCGCGCATGCTCGCGCAGCTGTTTGAGCGTGCCGTAGTAAGCCTCAAGCGGCGCGACCACATGATCGCCGCTGCGCAAAAGCTCAAACACCGCCATGTTCGCAGCCAGCCCGGAAGCAAAGGCAACGGCGCCGATGCCGCCTTCGAGAGCCGCCATGCACGACTCGAGGGCCACTCGATTCGGCGAACCTTCCCGACTGTACCGATAGCCCCGCGAATACGCCCCGTCGGCGTCTCGCTCGAATGTCGTCGTGAGATAAATGGGCTGCGCGACCGCTCCGGTCGCTGCATCGGGCGCGTGCGCGGCACGCACACATCGGGTGTTCAGCCTGGGCTGGCGCATAGCAATTGCTCCGATCGCCTGCTTTTACGGACCCGTACGCAGCCGCGACCGCCCGGTAAAGGCACGCACGGTGCGGGGTCACTGAATCGCGGGGCGATTAATCTCGAATCACCGCCGCCAGAGACACGTTGAGTATGGCGCTTTCTGATGTGTTCTCGATTCCGTGCGCAACTTCGTTGGGCGTGAAGACATGATCCCCCGCAGTGACTGAAACCCTGTCACCCGCGATCTGCATTTTCGCCGCTGCCGGAAATGATGTCATAGAACTCATCGAAGGAGCCCATCTTGCACCGATGCTTCGCTTCATGGGCATGGGCATCCTCCTGGATGACGACTCTGCGCTAAGGCGCGCCACGGACGCGCCGAGACCGCGCATCGCTGATCATATCATCGCGTTGAATTCAGGTTAAAGTTGGGATAGCTGCGGCCGCGGCGAGTTGACCCGTCGCCCCCGGGCTTGCGAGACAGACGGCACGAGGGGAGGGCAAACCATGGCAGGATCCCAGCGGCACAGGCGCATCGGCGCGCTCACTTTTTTATTTGCAGTCGCGCTCGCCGTCCTGGCGAACGATGAGAAGCAGTCGCGCATCCTCGGTAGCTGGCTGACCGAGCCCAAGGACGGAATCATTCAGATCAGCCTCGGCGCGGGCGCGACCTACGAGGGCCGCATTGTGGGCGGCAGTCACCCGGGACGCGTTGATGAAAAGAATCCCGACCCGACACAGCGCAGCAAGCCTCTGCGTGGCCAGATCATCCTGCGCAATCTGCACTACGACGGAGACGGCAAGTGGTCGGGCGGGACGATTTACGAGCCGGACAGTGGGCGCACGTACAAATGTCTCATTGAGCTCATCGCACCCGATAGCCTCAAGGTGCGCGGCTTTATCGGTATAGCGATGCTCGGGAAGTCACAGATCTGGACGCGCTACGTGGGGACGTCGATGGATCTTACGCGGTGATGCGGAGGAGGACTGCGCGGCGCCGAGCGTCGAGAGCACGCTCGATGGCAACGCACCGTGCGCGGGTCACGTGGCGGACGCGTTTCTTGGCAGATGCCGATGATTTTCCGGGTGCGCAGCCGTGCATGAATCGATTACGCGCGTAGCGGCCGCATTGCACCGGTAGAACGGAGCGACGGGCGCGCATATTCGAAAGCGTTCATGGCGCGGCGGGTTGACATGCTGCCGTTGGAGAGAGGCTCCTGCGGCCGTCACGTCCAGAATTCGCGCGAGCTTCGACACGGTGTGCAGTCATCACCGTGCGACCCGGCATGCGCTTTTTTGGCGCTGCCTTGAGCGTGAGCACGGCGGGTTTCGCCCATCTTTACATAATGTCTCGTGTGCGGGAACCACCGCCGAACGGGTCAGGCGCAAAAAAGGCAGGCGCGCCTGGGACTGACACCGGGCGCGCGTCTTCGGGCTCGTCACGGCGATCGCGTCTGCCAGTGCCGTTACCGTCGTAATGATGAGTCACGAAGTTTGAGGGCTGACCTCAGCGGCTCAACACGGGCGCCGCAATATTTGCTCACCGATCTAGGAACGCCTGCGCGCCTTTGGGTATGAGTGCGCCTGCGACGCGAGCGCCCGCTCGGGTCTGCTCAATCTGGCGTAGATCGGAAGCTCGACCCGCGAGCTTGTACGGTGACTGCGCCATATTTTCCTCAAGTCGGCCAGTTGAGCGCGTCGCGCGTTAGTATCTCGCCAGCGCTCGCAAGGGGATGGACATGGTACTTAAGGAGCTGATTGCCACCGCGTGTTCTTTGCGAGCAAGTGATCTGCATTTGGAAGCGGGGACGCCACTCGTTGTTCGGGTCAAGGGCGAGCTCGTCACGGTCGGTGAAACCATCCCCGGCACGCGGCTCATTGAAATCGGGAAGGACTTGCTTGGCCTTGACGCTTGGAATCAGTTTATAGCTCGCGGTTCCGCCGATGTGTCGATCAGGATCGCAGGCGCGCAGTGCCGAATCAATCTCTTCCGTACGGTTCGCGGCATCGCAATGGCGGTACGGCTGCTGACGTCTTCGGTCGATAGCTTGCGCGCGTGCAATCTGCATCCTGACTTGCGCAAGCTGACAGACGCCCGAACGGGCCTCATTGTCGTTTCCGGCCCAACCGGAAGTGGCAAGTCGACGACGCTTGCTGCGTTGATCGGCGAGATCAATGCCTCATGTGCACGGAATATCATCACTATCGAAAGCCCCCTCGAGTACCTCTTTGCAAACCGCCGCTCTTATATTCGGCAACGTGAGATTCCGACGCATTCGCCGAGCTTTGAGCAGGCGATCATCGATGCGCTGCGCGAGAATCCGGATGTGCTCGTCATTACGGAGATGCGCACTCCAGAGGTCATGAGGCTCACGCTGAACGCCGCGGAGACCGGGCAGCTTGTGCTGGCCACGATGCATTCATCGACCTGTGCGGAGGCGCTCAGTCGCATCTCGATGGCATTCTCTCCGGAAATCCAAGGCAGCATACTGGCGCAGCTCGCGGATTGTTTGGTGGGCGTTATCTGCCAGCGCTTGGACTTCCTCGCCGACTACCAACTGCGCGTGCCGCGTTGTGAAGTGCTGATGGCCAGCTCCGCGGCCAAGGGAACGATTCGGGCTGGACAATTCAGCCAGCTCGCGACGGTTATTCAGTCGGGGGCTGAGCACGGGATGTGGAGTTTCGATCGCTACCAGCGCTGGATGGCCCAGAAGAAGGACTGGGAACGTCCGTCCCTTGCGGCAACGATTCCTGAGGAGCGTGCAGCGGCCGTGGTTCCCGCCGCGCTCGCGCCCGTTGCAAAAGCTAAACCGCAGCCGAAGGACGCATCATTCGAAATCTCGATCGACGAAGAGGAGATTGACTTGGCGGAGCTTGCAAAGAAGATCGACGCAAAGACACGTTGACGGCGCTTGCCAGTTTACGTGAGCGGCGGTGTCCGTCGGCATGGAAAAAGCGCCTCCCGCGGCCGCCCTTATTTGATGCCGCGATGGCGGCCCTCATGGCCCCTCTGCCACTGTTGAACGATCGATAAATAGCTCGCGATCGCCAGGATTTTGGTTATACTCAATTTTGTGCGGGCTGGCGGGGTGCGTTGTGGCGCGTAACCCACGTTTTGATGTTCTCTTTGAGCCGGTACGCATCGGGCCCGTGAGCGCTCCGAACCGCTTTTACGCCGTGCCGCACGCGAGCGGCATGACTAATACGATGCCGCGCATGCGCGCCAGCTTTCGCGGTATGAAGGCCGAGGGCGGCTGGGGCGTCGTGTGCACCGGCTATGTATCCGTGCATCCCTCATCAGATGACACGCCTCTACCTTATGCCACCCTCTGGGACGAGAACGATGTGCGCTCGCACGCGCTTATGACCGATGCAGTCCACGAACATGGATCGCTCGCGGGAGTTGAGCTATGGCACGGAGGCGGCTCGGTATCGAATAGAACGAGCCGGATGGCGCCGCTGTCACCGTCGGGTATCTCGTGGATGGCGACGCACGTCGGCTTCATGGCCAATCAGCGCTCCAAAACCATGGACGCTGCTGACATCGCGAACCTCCTGCGCTGGCAGGCCGAAGCAGCGCGCAAGGCGAAGCGCGCAGGCTTTGACATCATCTATGTGTACGCAGGCATGGGTTACTTGCCGTACGAGTTCTTGCTTCCGGAATGGAATCGGCGCACGGACGCCTATGGCGGATCGGTGGCGAATCGCGTGCGGATCGTGCGCGAGCTCATTGAAGTCACGAAGGAGGCGGTCGGCGACACTTGCGCGGTTGCGCTGCGAATCAGTCTCGAGGAGCTGCGGGCGCGGCGCAGCGAGCGCGCGCACTCGGAGGCGCATGAAGTGGTCGAGCTCCTGGCCGATGTGCCCGACCTTTGGGATGTCAAGATGGACTCCAGCCCCACGGATTGCGCGCCGTCGCGGTTTACTCCGGAAGGCAGTCATGAGCCGGTGATCGATTTCGTCAAGCGCCTGACGACCCGACCCGTTGTCGGCGTGGGTCGCTTCACCTCCCCGGATACGATGGTGTCGCAGATCAGGCGGGGCGTGCTGGATCTCATTGGCGGCGCGCGCCCCTCCATCGCCGATCCCTTTCTCCCAAGAAAGATCGATGAAGGTCGCGAGCAGGACATTCGCGAGTGCATCGGCTGCAACATCTGCATCGCGAGCTGGCATGACAGCGTCCCGGTGCGCTGCACGCAAAATCCGACGATCGGCGAGGAGTGGCGTCGCGGCTGGCACCCCGAGCGCTTCGCGGCACGAGGAAGCGATTCGGCGGTTCTTATCGTCGGCGGCGGTCCGGCGGGCCTCGAGTGCGCCTTGAGTGCTGCGCGGCGCGGCTACCCTGTAGCGCTTGCCGAGGCGGCAGATGAATTCGGCGGCCGGCTGCGTTTCGAAACTCGCTTGCCTGGTCTTGCCACTTGGGGCAGGGTGCTTGACTGGCGTCTCGGCCAGCTGCAGCGTCTGACAAACGTGAATCTTTACGCGGGCAATGAGCTTTCGGTGGACGACATTCTCGGTCTCGAGCACGCGCGCGTTGTGATCGCAACCGGGGCGCGCTGGACGCGATCCCTGTACTCGACGCTCGAACTGCCGGTCGGCGAGCTTGCAGGACCCGATGTCTACACGCCGGATGATATCGCCGCCGGCGTGGCGCTCGAAGGTCCGGTTGTGGTGTTCGATTTCGACAACTATTACATGGGGAGCCTGGTTGCAGAACAACTGGCGCGTAGCGTAGACAGCGTGACTTATGTGACCCCTGCAGGACATGCTTCCGCCTGGACAATTATGACGAACGAGCAGCCGCAGGTACATCGCGCCCTGGCGACGGCGGGCGTCGCCTTGCTGACGCTGTCTCGCATCACCGCCCTTGCGGGCGGCGAGGCGACCGTGGCCAACCTCTTCACCGGTGCGGAACAGCGCCTGCCGTGCCGGTCGCTCGTGATCGTCGGTGTACGCCACGCCAGCGATGCGTTGTACCAGGCGCTCTGCGCGCGCCAGGAGGAGTTCGCAGCGGCGGGAATCATCTCGGTCGACCGCATTGGAGATGCGCTCGCGCCGGGGGCCATCGTTCACGCTGTCCACAGCGGTCATCGCTATGCGCGCGAGCTCGACAGCCCGGAGCGCAGCGCTGCGTACCTGCGTGACGGTCCCCTCCTGCCCACAGCCTCGCTGTTGTACGACGATGGAACTCAGGAGCGTAGCGCGCAATGAATGGGGAAGTTTCAACTGCGCCCGTGGCAGGGCTCGAGCAGACGTTGCCATCCAGCTGGTACTACTCTGAGGATACCTTTCAGCTGGAAAAAGAACGGATCTTCTGTCGCGAATGGTTTTGCGCCGGCCGCGAGGAGCAGCTGCCGAAGCCCGGGGATTACGTGGTGCTCGATATCGTCGGCGAGAGCATTCTCGTCGTACGCAATCGCCAAGGCGTTATGCGCGCGTTCTACAATGTATGTCGCCATCGAGGTACGCGGCTGTGCCGCACTGACGGCGGCCATGTGCCGGGCGCAGCCGTGCAGGGCGGCGTCATCGCGGGTCGTTCCATTCTGTGTCCTTATCATCAGTGGTCCTACGACCTCGACGGCCATCTCATCGCGGCGCCTCACCTGGGCAGCGTGCCGGGGTTCGACAAGAGCGCCATCAGTCTCTACCCGGTCGGAGTCGAATGCTGGGGCGGTTTTATCTTTTTGCACCTCACGCCCGCGGAGGCGCGGCCGTTCGCGGCGCAACTTGGGGGAATTCCGGCGCGCCTTGAGCGCTATCCGCTCTCCGAACTCGTCATTGGCCACACGATTACCTACGAGGTCGCTGCCAACTGGAAGGCCATCTGTGAGAACTACAACGAGTGTTATCACTGCGGCGGGGTTCACCCGGAGCTGTGCGCCGTCGTTCCCGCATTTCGCGAAGCAGGCGGCGCGGGGCTCGACTGGGCGCGCGGTGTGCCGCATCGAGCGGGCGCTTACACGTTTACACGCATCGGCACGAGCGCGCGCAGAGCTTTTCCCACGCTCAACCAGGACGAGCGCGAGCGGCACAAAGGCGAGCTCATCTATCCGAACCTGTTCATCAGCCTCGCGTGCGATCACGCGGCGGTGTTTATCCTGCTGCCGCGCGCGGCCGAGCGCACCGATATCGTCTGTCACTTCCTCTTTGAGCCGCACGAGCTGGCGAAGGCTGAATTCGACCCTTCTGACGCGGTGGATTTCTGGGATGTGGTGAACCGCCAGGATTGGGAGATCTGCGAGTCGGTGCAAAAGGGCATGCGCAGCCGTGTGCACCAGCACGGCTATTACGCGCCGATGGAGGATTTCAGCCTTGATATTCGGCGCTATGTCAGCGAGCGGCTCGCGTTGAATACGGACCGCCCACGCACCGCGACGTGATTGCTCGCAGCCCGACGCCGGGCTACGCGCTGGCGCATCGAATTCGCTGGCGCATCCTCAGTCTTCTCTTAGGCTTTGGCTGCGTCGCGTATCTTCAGCAGAAGAGCTTGACGGTCGCGGCCGAACGGATGATGCCGGATTTGGGCCTCACCCAGATGCAGATCGGCTGGCTCGAATGGGCCTTCGTCCTTGGCTACGCAGCCTTTCAGCTGCCGGGCGGCGTGATCGGTCAGCGCCTTGGGGCGCGCCGCATGTTCACCGTGATCAGCCTCGTGGCGTTCTTCGCCATGATCCTCACGCCTCTCGCACCGCTCCTGCTTGCCGGCGCGACGCTCCTGGTCGCGCTTCTTCTGCTGCAGTTGCTGCTCGGGCTCGCCCAGGGGCCGATATTCCCCGTGAGCTCCGGCGTCATGGAGGCCTGGTTTCGCCCGGAACACTGGTCGCTCGTTCAGGGACTGCAGTCGATGGCCTTGCAGATCGCTGCGGCTCTGACGCCCCCTTTGGTCACTTATCTGATGGCTGCCTTCAGTTGGCAATACGCGCTCTTCTGGCCTGAGCTGCCGGTGCTGGCTTTCATCGCGGTGTGGGTTTGGTACGGCCGAAACGCTCCTGCCGAGCATCCCCGCGTCAGCGCCGAGGAACTTGCAGAGCTCGGCGAGAACGCTGTCGCCGCGACCCAGACGGCCATTTCGTGGCGACGATTGGGGCGGCTGCTCGGCAACCGGTCGATCCTGCTTCTGACTCTTTCCTACATCTGCATGAACTACGTCTTCTACCTGATCGCCAACTGGTGTTTCCTCTATCTTGTGCAGGAGCGTCACTTCAACATTCTCGAAGGCGGTTGGTTGGCCGCGGCACCTCCGCTCGCGGCGGCGGCAGGCGCCGGGGTGGGCGGCCAGCTCGCGGCCGTGCTGTGCGCGCGTTTTGGCTTCCGTTGGGGATTTAGGCTCACACCGTTGGTGGCGTTGCCTGCGGCAGGTGCGCTGCTCTTGGTGACGGTGCACTTGAGCAATCCCTATGGCGCCGTAATCGCGCTTGCCCTGTGCTATGGCATCGTCGAGCTCACTGAAGGGTCGTACTGGGCCGGGACCATGTTTGTCGCACGTGCGGACACGATGTCGGCCACCGGTGTACTCAATACCGGCGGCAACATCGGCGGTCTGATCGGGATCCCGATCGTTGCGTATCTTTCCGGACATGGCGCGTGGACGGCCGCATTCGTGATCGGCACGCTATTCGCGCTCGTCGGCGCCGCCTGCTGGTTGGGCATCGACGCAACGCGCCCATTTGCTGCGGGCGAGCCCGCGCCGCTGGCGGCTGAGCACTAATATGACGCGCCGTTAACGTTGCGCCAAGACGTCCGCGATCGCCGGGGCGGCTGCCGGGACGGCGCGACGGTAGTCTTTGCCCAGCAAAGCGGCAACGGTCGCTGCGATCTGCGCCTGCGTCACCGGGGCAATGTGGGCGCGCTCGCCGAGAGGCGCCGTATCGGGGCCGATGACCGCAATCCAGACATTCTCCGAGCCTTTTTCTTCGACGCCGTGCTCTTTCCATTCCTCAGGACCGCTGCCGCGTCCGTGGTCCGCCGTAATGATGAACGTCGTGCTATCGCGGTATTGCGGCATCGCCTGCATCGTATTCCACAACTCGGCGACGAACCCATCCATGCGCTGGGCGCTATCGAGCACTAGATCGTAGCGGCCTTGGTGCCCCCAATTGTCGGTCTCGCCATAGCCGACGAATAACACTCGTGGTGCGCCCGTGCGCACGTAATCGAGGAGGGGGATCTGCACAAATGAGTTGAAGACGTCCTCCTCATCGAAGCGCGTCGTGGTATTGAAGAGCTTGGCGAGTAAGGCATCCTTCGATGCATCGCCCGTGGGGCGCGGTGTGCTCCAACCGGTCTGCATCACGAGGTGGCTGCGCGCCTTGTTGAAAATATCATCGTAGACGGCCCAGGTGCCGTAGACGGCGACGTGTCCGGAGAATTCCGGCAGCTTGTTCAGCCATTCGAACACAGTGACGTTGGGATTCGGTCCGAACTCGTTGCGATCGATCCTGGGATCGGGAAAACCGACTGACATCTCGTTGTAGCCGGGATAAGAGAAAGCGAGTCCGTTGGTCACGTGCGCGATACTGCCCTTTTTCTGATTGCCGAAGAGCTGCCCGTGCTTGGCCACCGTTCCCCAGATAAAGGGAAACAGGATTCGACGGCGCTCTTGAACGTCGTCCCGCCAGAACTTGCGTTTCAGTGCGTCCTCTTCCATCCAGCTGCCGCCGTTCTTGGGGTCGAGCAGCAAAGGGTCGGCGCCCGTGAACACCTCCTGCCAGCGCAAGCCGTCGCTCACGATCAATACAACGGTCTTGGTTTTCTGCGCAAATGCTGCCGGCAGCAGGCAGAGAATGAGGGCAACACTGAACGTAGCGGTGACGAATCGGCGCATGAGGGCTCCCGGACGAGAGTGACGAGCTATGCACAGTCTGCAGCGGCGAGCTTCCGAAGGCCAATCACGCCGCATGCAGGGCGAGGCAGCATTTCCCGTAAGACAACCTGCGCCGACACCGGGTGGACGCTTGACTAGCCGATTTGGCTTGTTGTACAACCGTTTAATAAGTGCGACCGCCAGGACCTGGCGAGTCGCTTGGCTCTCATTGGAAAAAGGGGCGCAGCGTGCCGACACGGAGTTCAGCAGCCGGATTCTACGGGCCCAATCGCGCTCAGGCAGCGCTGATCGGCGTGCGTGGCCGCTAAGCCGCGTGCTTGGGCGCTGGCGCTCGGTGCCCTGCTGTTGGTGAACGCGGCGGTCAATCGAGCGCACACGGATGCCGCGCAGGTCCCACCGCCGGTCGGCTCGACGCTCAGAGTGGGCACATTGACCTTGCAGCGCTGCCGCGCGGCGGCAGCCTGGTGCGGCACTCTCGTTCGTGCCCTTGATCCGGCGGGAGCTGGCGCCGGCAGCATCGCCATTCACTTCGAGTACTACCCGCACATAGCTCCTGGCAAGTCGCTTGGAATGCTGGTCGCAACCGAAGGAGGTCCGGGATATCCCGCCACCGGCTCACGCGACGAGTTTCTGGCGCTTTTTCGGCGGCTGCTCGCGCGGCGCGATCTGGTGATCATGGACAATCGCGGGACGGGACAATCGGGAGCCATTGATTGTGCCGCCTTGCAGAGCGCCGCCGTCATCACGGTCGAAAACGTCGGCGCATGCGGCCGGTTACTCGGTCCGAAAGCTGCTCTCTTCACCACCAGCCTCGCCGCCGACGATCTTGCAGCGATCCTCGATGCGCTCGCCTCCGGTCCCATCGATCTGTATGGGGATTCGTACGGAACGTATTTCGCGCAGGTGTTTGCACTGCGCCATCCCGCAAAGCTGCGCTCGATCGTACTCGACGGCGCCTACCCGCTCGACGGGCCGGACTATGCGTGGTACCCGACCTACGCGCCCGCGATGCGCGACAAATTCAACATCGCCTGCAGGCGCGACGCGGCGTGCGCGCAGCTTCCCGGCACGTCGCTTGATCACATTGCCCCGGCACTGGCGCTGCTGCGCAGCGGTGCGTTCAAGGCGCAGGCCCGCGACGCGGACGGCAGGCTGCGCAGCTTCACGGCAGACGCGCCGCTCCTCGCGACGGTCATGTTCGGCGGTTCTCCCGCGTATGCGAGCGTTCGCGAGCTCGATGCGGCGGCACGCGCTTTCGCCGCGGGTGACCGAGCGCCCCTATTGCGGCTGATGGCCGAGACGATCGTCGGCGTGGACTCGCGCGATGCGAGTCAAGCACCTGCGAAGTTCAGCGCCGGCCTTGCAGCAGCCGTGATGTGCCACGACCCGCCGCAGATCTTTGATATGAGTCTCGCGCCCGAAGAGCGGATTGCCGACCGGGATCGGGCGCTCGCGCACCGCAAGCTCGTCGCTGCGGACACCTATGCGCCATTTACGATCGATGAATATCGGGGCATGCCGCTCGACTACAGCTTCATAGATGAGTGCGTTCTATGGCCCGTCGCACCCCCCGCGTATCCGGCAGCGCGCGTCGTGCCCGCAGCTGCCGCGTATCCCGACGTCCCTGCGCTCATCATCTCGGGCGAGCTTGATAACATGACGACCGCGGCCGACGGTGCGGCGGCTGCCAAGCGATTTGCCCGCGGGCGGCAGCTCATCGTCGCGAACAGCTTCCATGTCAACGCTCTGCCGCACGCGCGCAGCGGCTGCGCGGCCGAGATTGTCAGGAGATTTGTGGCGACGTTGCAGCCGGGCGACACGCGCTGCACGCAGGCCGTGCCCGAGGTGCCCCTGCTACCGCAGTTTGCCCGCCGAGTCAGCGAGCTTGCGCCGGCGCACGCGCTGCCGGGCAACGCGGCCGCATCCGAGCAGTTGCGGGCCGCCACTGCTGCGCTCCTGACCGCAGGAGATGTCATCGCACGCGTAGAAACCAACACGAGCGGAGAGGGAGTCGGGCTGCGCGGCGGCACATTTAGCATCAAAGCGCAGCGAGATGGATACATGCTGACATTGCGTAAGGTGCGCTGGAGCGAGGATCTGGCGGTTTCGGGCACGCTCAGCTGTCCGGAGCAAAGCGGCAGAGTCGAGGGAGAGCTTACGCTCGCCGGCGCGGACGAGTTCAGCGGCCCGCTCAGCGTGAGTTGGATGGAAGGCGCAGCGCAGGCGCGCGCGCAGATTCGCGGAAAGCTCGGAAAAGCGGTCGTCGCGGCCGAGATGGCCGCACCCTGAAGCGCGTGACCCGCCGCTTGAACGCCCGGCGAACGGAAAGATACGCTGCTCGCATGACGATCGCTGCTGTGCGTGCCGCCATCGCACGCGAGCACGAAGTCGCGCACTGCGACCTTAAACCGGCGCAGGTCCCGTGCCGCAGTGCCAAAGCCCGACTATGCCGCGTTGTTTGATGCCGTCGATTGGACCAGGCGATTTATTGGGGAGCAAGTGATGCGCGAAGCCGTTTCCGGGGCGATTTTTGGCGCGGCAGAGGCGCTGCGGTGCAGGGCCGACTTTCCGTCTCTGCGCCGCAGCTTCGGCGGCCATCCAGTGGCCTTCCTTGATGGTCCGGGCGGCACACAGGTCCCGAACGCCGTCATTGACGCCATCGCGGATTGTTATCGCAACCGCAATGTCAATACACACGGCAACTTTCCCCCATCCGTGGAATTGGACGAGCGGCAGCTGGGTGCGCGCTCGGCCATAGCGGATTTTCTCGGCGCCTCCGGCCCGGAGCGCATCTCGATCGGCCAAAACATGACCTCGCTCGCGTTTGCCCTGTCGCGCGCGCTCGGGCGCACCATCAAGAACGGCGATGAAGTGGTGATCACGCAGTTGGATCATGAGGCGAACCGCGGGCCCTGGCGGCTCCTGCAGGAAAACGGGGCGATCATCCGTGAGGTACCGCTTCTTGCAACGGGCGCCCTCGACTACGTTGCCATGAAGAATCTCATCACGCATCGGACGCGGATCGTCGCACTCGGCTGCTCCTCGAACGCGATCGGTACGGTCAACGATATTGCCACGGCGCGCGCGTTGACGCGTGAGGTCGGCGCTTTACTAATCCTTGATGCGGTTCACTATGCCCCGCATTTCCCCGTCGACGTGCAGAGCTTGGATCCGGATTTCCTGCTTTGCTCCGCATATAAGTTCTATGGTCCGCATGTTGGCATTCTCTACTCGCACGAGGGGGCACTCGAAGTCCTGAACCCCGACCGGCTCATCGTGCAGGACAACGCAGCTCCCTACAGGATCGAGACCGGTACCTTGAACCACGCCGCCATCGAAGGAGCGGGCGCCGCGGTCGACTACCTCGCGGGATTTGGTCGGGGCGTCTCGCGCCGCGAAGCGGTACACGATGCCCTGGCCGCCATCTCGACTTACGAACACGCACTTGGGCAGTTGCTCTGGTCGGAACTTGAGGAGCTTCCCGGCGTGCGCCTGTGGGGTTTGCCGTTCACTGAGGTCGAGCGCGCTCCGACAGTCTCATTCACTGTGGCAGGACATGGTTCCGGCGCGCTCGCGCGCAAGCTCGGCGCAGTCGGGATTTGTGTGTGGGATGGAGATTTCTATGCCCCGCGCCCAGTCGAGGTGCTGCAAGTGCCGGGAAGTTCGCTCATACGTGTGGGATTCTCGATGTACAACACGGCAGAGGAAGCCATGCGCTTGATTGCGGTCATCAGGGAACTTTAACAAGCGACTCAGTTTGACCGATTCTGTTGACTGCCGGTGGCGAATGGCCATTGCGGTAGGCCAGCTTCCTCTGCGGCGGGCGCTGTCGCAGCATTCTGCGTCTATGCAACGTCGAGCAGCGAACGGGGATTGCGTGCTGCAATAAGGATGAGCGTTCTTGCCGCACCAGAGGGCGCCCATACCGTGCAGGGTGTCGCTGAGGCACTCGAGCGATTGCGGCGGCGGGATCCGGAATCGATGACCACGTTCATCGGGTCATTGGCGCAGGGTTCCGGGCTCGTCGGTGAGCAGGTGCGGACGTTCATCGGCCGGGATGACGTCGCTGAGACGCTCTTGCCTGATGATGGAGGCGTGGTGCTCGTCGTCGCGGGGCTGCTTTAGCCTTGGCTGAAGTGGATGAACCTGTCTCATTTGCTGCGGGATGTGGTCATTGATCGGCCGGGGTTCAAGTTCTTTTCTCCGATTACGACGATGTTGATTGTGAGCCTGGTGCTGTCGATCATTGCGTGCGTTTAATGAAGGGGGGGAACGCGCGGCCAAACGGCTTTTTCTCGCGCCACTACCGAGGATTATGGCGATTCAAAACATGGAACACCGTCACCGTGCGTAACAGCTAACTCGCTGGCGTAATTGATTAAGCCGGCAGACCATGCAAGTCAGGGCGCAGCGGATTATATGCAACCTTGCACATTTTCCGAGCGTGCGAAACAACGCCGCCTGGATGCCGCTTACCTGCTCTCACCAGTTCAAGGTCGAAGTGCGGCAAGTAAACCGGCCAATCCCATAGTGATGTGATGGCGTTGAGAATATGGACATGAGGCAATTGCGAGATTTGGCTAACACAATTTGGAATATGTCCTAAAGAAACGGATGACGTCCGACGATTGCATGTGATACCAATCCCATAACCGACAGTCCACCGTCAAAAACTCCAGGGGTCGCCCGATAATAGCTACATCGACGCGATTTTCTAATAACCCCCCGGAGCGATAGTTATGGACAAGAGAGCATGGAAATCGAATGCGCGCCTACTGCTGGCGCTCACTGCCACGGTCATGGCGTCCGCGCCTATTTGCAGTCAGGCCGATGAGTCAGCATCAGCCTCAGTAAAAGTACGTTATTCGAACCCGACTACCGTCGAAGGCGCCCGCAACCTCTACGCAAGGATTGAGAGCGCTGCCAACAATGCATGCGGCACATCAAGCACCGACTACCAAGTAATTGCGGGCAGTCCCGGCCCTTGTGTGGGGCTCGCGATTGGCCGTGCGATACACGACGCCAAGAACCCGAACCTCGCGCAAGTCTACATCGAAAAAAATGGTCTCGATGAAGCCCAAAAGTTGGGTATCACGAGCGACGTGCGTTACGCCAAGAATTGAGGCCTTATAGTTGAGATCGACCGAGAGCCGGACGGCTCTCGGTCGCAACTAACTCGCCGGCGTCTTTGATTACGCTGGCAGTAACCTGTAACTGCTTGAAGGGCACTACCTTATATCTGTAGGCGGCTTCACAGTGGGTCTCTTGAAATTGAATCCCGCCACTATTCACGGACGTTACGCACTATCGGGCTAGCTCACTAGCGTGCCGCTCTGTGCCGTCCGCGAATCGGTAGGCTTCGCTGTGTGTCACGCGCTAACAGCTATCTCGGAAGCCGCAGCAGAAACGCCCACAATCGCACTCCCTGCTATTTTACTGCCATTTGATGGGGAGCCGAACGACCGTAGGAAGAGCGAATAGCGCTGCCGCTACCACGGACCTTACATCCGCACATGGCATTAGCCCTGCGGTGCCACCAGGCAAGTAGACTTGTTGCTCGCCGTTTACCCTTTGGCGGCGAACGGCTTGAGGAAGTCGCGTAGATCGACTATGAGATCGCGAATGTTGGTGGCTTCGGCAAGAGCAGCCGGTGTCGCAACGTTACGGATATTTAGGTTGACTAGGGTGAGCTCTGCATCAGCCGTCGTGATGAATGAATCCACTACCACGCCGAACTGCTTCCGTGTGAAGGCCAAATCGTCGGGACACTTCATGCCCGTAACGATGAAACCGACGGTGAACACTTTAACTGCGGCGGTAAAGACGGTAGTGTCGGCGTCGCTTATGTCACGCGCAGCGTACGCTTCGTGATCGTCACGGTGATACTCCATTTGCTGCAGGCTCTTGCGGGCCGTATTAAGAGCTGTCATTCGCAGTTCCATCGCGTGTATGGCGTGATCTACATCCGCGACGCTCTGAGCGCGCGCGGTGGTTGTTGCGAGGTCAAGCGCTACAAGTAGGAACGTGGCAGCGATCATCCGATGTTGCATGGTGAGCAACCTCCTTGCTATCAAAGGTTAGACGGGCCGAAACAGCGAAGCCAGTGACAACGTAATACACGATGGCACGTCGGCAGCACCAAAATGTCGGATTTGCGCGCGGGAGAGAAACACTAACACATGCACGCATCCATTCGCCGCATTCGCGCGTATGTTGTGCAAGGCTGTCTGCGCTGCGTATTCGGCAATGAGATTGTATTCTGCATTAATTCATTTTTGCCGCGTCGGCGCCGTATGGCTCGCCATGTTGGTGATGCCAGTCGGCATCGGCGCGACCTCCGGTGCCAATGGCATTGCACCAGCGCCGCCGTACAAAGCTCCCTATACGCCGACCGATGATGCCGCGCTCCTGCAGCAGGTCCCGAGCGCATCCGATCCGGCTGTCCACCAGATGCGGCTGCTGCGCGACGAGCTCGACGCTGATGCCAGCAACTTGGTGATTGCGGAGCAGCTGGCGCAAGCCTATATCGACTTTGGACGGCAAATCGGCGATGCCCACTACGCCGGTTACGCCGAAGCGGTGCTTGCTCCCTGGCTTCTGCGGCCCTCCCCGCCGGCGGCGGTTTTGGTGGAGTACGCGACGATTCTGCAGTACCGGCACCAGT
>Ga0182024_10003072_pt1 | contig 40364 bp, 30 predicted proteins | sample P32metaG_FD_120480 | JGI IMG/M metagenome (GOLD analysis project Ga0182024, IMG submission 120480) | Permafrost microbial communities from Stordalen Mire, Sweden - P3-2 metaG (Illumina Assembly) | ecosystem: Environmental > Terrestrial > Soil > Wetlands > Permafrost | place: Sweden: Stordalen...
GGCCTCCATGACCTCCGTGGGCGTCGAAGCGCCCGGGAAAACCACGACACCTTCGTGTACCGCAAACTCCACGATTTTGGGATCGAATCCAGGACTGGTCAGAAATCGCGCACCGGCATCCAGACAGCGGCGCGCCCATCCAAGATCCAAGACCGTGCCCGCGCCGACGATCACGGTGGGGCTGCTTAGAGCCAAATGCCGGATCACCTCCAGCGCACTCGGTACGGTGATCGTGACTTCTACGATAGGGATCCCAGCGCCCTCCATGGCCTCGGCCGCGAACAGGGCTTCCTCGGCGGTGTGCAGGCGGACGGCGGGAACGATGCCAATCTCCCGGATCTTGGCGCTTACGTCGGCTTTGTTCAAGGCAAGCTCCTGGACCCTACTGCTTCACGAAGTTGCTCGGTCGCGGTCAGGTACGCGGCGAGCGCCTGACGGTAGGACAGCTCGATGGCGTCATAGTTGCGCAAGGCGACGAGGAAATCGAGCAGAGCGGTAGCGCCGCGGTGGTAAGAGTATTCGCTGATATCGCGACTCGTCTTGGCGTCGTCCAGGACGCCGGACCGGTAGATTTGCACCACGCGGCCGTTTGATTGCGCCCCCACATACGCGTCCCTCACGTCGTCCATCACCTGCCCTCGTGCCTGCAACTGCTGTTGCTGGGCCTGGGTAACGGCGTAGTGAGTTTGGGCGATATTGCCCTGATTGCGGTCAAAGATCGGGAGCGGCACGCTCACGGAGAATGTAACCGCACTGATGCCATTTACGTGCGAGTAGTTGCCGGAAACGGTGACGTCTTGTTTCCCGTTCGCCTTGGCTAGTTCGTAGTTGCTGTTCGCCGTGGTGATGCCCAATTGGGCGGCGCGCAGATCCGGCCGGTTCAGCAGGGCTTTCGTTTGCAAGTCCTCGATTTTGACTGTTAGCGGCTGGTACTCAAACGGGCCAGCGACATCGTACCCGGCGGGCACCGATTCGTAACCCAGCTGTTGCCGGAGGTCTGAAAGCGCCTGATCCCGCGAGAGTACCGCCTGTTCCACATTGGTCTGAAATTGCGCCAATTGGAGCTTGATCTGCAAGTAGTCGTTCTGGCTGATGGCGCCGACTTTGTATTGGCGTTCGCCGATGTCCACCGTAGTTTGGAAGCTCTTCAAATCCTGGTTCGCCAAGTCAAGCGTCGATTCCGCAAGTTGGACGTCGTAGAAGAGCTGGGCAACCTGAAAAGTAAGCGTGCGTTCGTTGTCGACCACCAGCGAGCGCGTCACAGCTGTCGCGTCTTTCGCCGCCCGAAGGCGATGCTGGCGCTTTTGGCCCCTCTCGAACAAGTAGCTCAAGCCGATGTCGCCCTCGGTCGAATCGTGCAGGTAACCTGCCAACCCGCCGTTCACGCTGACACCCGGCAACGGCAGGTACTCCCAGTCCGTGAATAACGTGGGGTTCGGACGGAGGCTCGCCGTAACCTCGTTCGCGAGGTTCTGCGGAATGTTGGTGCGATTGGCCAGCAGACTATGATTATTCTGGAGCGCCAGTTGGATAGCCTGATCGAGCGTAAGCCTGATCGGAACTTGGGGTGCCTGGCCGAATGCCGATGGTGCTAAGACCGCCCAGACAAAAGCTCCGGCCGCGTGGACGATGGTTTTTCGAAGATGCATAATCGCGCGTTTAGCCTTCAAGAGACGCCTCCGGATGTGGCAGCTCATCGTGATCTCTCGCCATCCAAACATAGAACGTGGGCAACAAGATGATGCTGAGCAGCAGATCGGAAATCAGTCCGCCCACAATGACGATCGCGAAAGGCCGCTGCGAATCGGATCCAATGTCATGGGAGAGCGCAGCAGGCAGGAGTCCCAGAGTCGCCACCAGCATGGTCATCATGATGGGACGGAGCCTCAAGACAGCGCCTTCCACCGCAGCGTCCACGATCGAGTGGCCTTTGGCCCGAAGTTGGTTAATGTATTCGAGCATGATGACCCCGGTCTGCACCGACACGCCAAAGAGGGCTAGCATGCCGACGCCGGAGGATACGCTGAAGTGTGTGCCCGTAACCAGAAGAGCCAGTAAGCCGCCGACGCGAGCCATGCCGACGTTCAGCAGAATCAGGAGCGACCATTTGTACGACCGGAACATCGTGTAGAGAATGATGAAGATGACCAGGATCGTCAACGGGACGATGATCGCCAGCCGCGCTTCCGCTCGCTTTTCGCTCTCGTACTCGCCCGACCAGCCGAGGCTGTAGCCCGGTGGCAACTTAACCTTTGCATTGATCTGCTTAATCGCCTCTTCCACCGTATTGCCCAAATCCCGGCCTCTGACATTGAAGGTGACTGCCACATAGCGGGTATTCTGTTCCCGGTAGATGTCGTAGGCGCCATCCTTAACCTGAACGTTGGTCAATTGCGCCAGAGACACCCGCTCTCCCGTGGGCGATAGCAGGCGCACTCTTGCGATGGCCTGCTGTGTATTGCGATAGGGCGCTTGATATCGCGCCACCACGTCATACCGCTGCTCTTCGATCAACACCTGGCTGACGGCGTTGCCGCCAACCGCTGTCTGGACGGCATCCTGGATGTCGGTCACATTGATTCCGAACCGGGCGGCCTGGCGGCGGTCAATCGTGAGGTCGAGATTCGGCTGGCCAAAATCACGCAACAGCTTGACGTCATGCATGCCCGGGATGCCGGACATGACAGCGGTGACTTCTTCGCCCTTGGACTCGAGAGTCTTCAGGTCATTTCCGAAAATCTTGAGCGCAAGCGATCCCTTTGTGCCCGTAAGCGTTTCTCCGACGTTATCTTCGATCGGCTGGGAGAAGTTCCAGATCGCGCCTGGGTATTTCTCCAGTGCGCGGTTCATTGCACTAATCAGGTCTTCTTTGTTCTTGTGAAATACTGGCCGCCATTCGTCGTGGGGCTTCAAGTCGACGAAATACTCGGTGTTGCCGAATCCCCCGGTATCGGTTCCATCGTCCGGCCGGCCAACCTGTGACACGACCGTCTTCACCTCCGGGAACGAGGCGAAAACCAAACGGCAGTTGTCAGTGAAGTTTTCACCCTCTGAAAGACTGGTGCTATTCGCCAGAGTGCCGCGCGCCCAGATCGCGCCTTCATCCAGGTGTGGCAGAAACTCCGAGCCAATCACGCCGCTAAAACCTAAGTAGACGGTTCCCGCCAGAGACGCAACCGCTACGCCCATAATGATCCAACGATGGCCAACGGCCCAGCGCAATTGCTTGCGGTACATGTCCGCCAGAAACTCCATGACCAGATTGCGCCGCTCCTTGACTCCCTTGCGGAAGAACGTGGCCGCCAGGACCGGAGCGATCAGGATCGAAAACGTCATGGCGCCGAGAAGAGCAAACGCCACGGTCCACGCCATGGGCCGAAACAACCGGCCCTCCACGCGTTGAAGCGTGAAGATCGGCAGGTAAGCGGTGATGATGATCGCGATAGCGTAGAACACGGGCCGTTGGACCTCATAGCTGGCGTCGCGAATCGCTTGCGCGGGCGTTTGGGTAGGCTTCCGGTGGCTCAGGTGCCGGACAATGTTTTCCACCATCACCACGGCTCCGTCCACTACCATTCCGAAGTCCAGGGCTCCAAGCGAGAGAAGGTTCGCCGGAATGCTGCTCAGATCCAAGAAGATCGATGCGAAAAGCAAAGAGAACGGAATGGTAAGCGCGACGATGAGCGCGGAACGAACGTTCAGAAGAAACAGAAACAGGATGACGCTGACCAGAATCATGCCTTCGGTCAGGTTGCGAAGCACCGTGTTCAGAGTGAAATGCAGGAGGTCGCTACGATCCAGCATAGGGATTACCTTCACACCGGGAGGCAGGATGCCGTTGTTCAGTTCCTCGACTTTCTTGTGAATGGCATCGAGAGTAGGCTGCTCCTCGGCGCCTTTGCGCATCAACACCGCGCCCTGGATGACGTCCGGCTCGTCGATGATTCGCCCGTCCTCCATATGGTTGGCTCTGGCCATGTGGCCCAAGCGGATCTTGGGGCCCTGGATCACTTCCGCGATGTCCTTCACCCGCAGAGGCGTCCCGGACTTTGTCGTGAGCATGGTCTGTTCGATGTCATGCACGGTACTAAAGAGTCCAAGTGCGCGAACGTTCATCTGCTGCAGTCCGACTTCAACAAAGCTGCCGCCGGCATTGATGTTGTTGTTGGAAAGCTGCTGTTCCAACTGCCCGATGCTTAATCCATACGACACCAGCTTGTCCGGGTCGATGCGCACCTGGTATTCCCGAACCGTGCCGCCGAAGTCGGAAACATCAACCACGTTTGAAACGGATTTGAACTGCTTGAGGAGCAGCCAGTCCTCGAGAGATCTCAATTCCATCAGGTCATATTGGGGATTTGTGCTTCTCAGCGTGTACCAATAGATCTGACCCGTAGTGCTCCAGTCCGTGCCGATTTGAGGCTGAAGATTCTGGCCGTTGGGGAGATTGACCTGCGTAAGCCTTTCCAGCACTTTCTGGCGGTTCCAATCATTGATGGAACTGTCGTCGAAGATCATGATGATGAACGACAGACCGAAGATGGATTCGGAGCGCAGATAGGTCATGTGCGGCATTCCAGCCATTTGAATTTCGATCGGAATGGTGACCTGCTGCTCGACCTCTTCGGCGGAACGTCCCGCCCACTGGGTAATAACGGTCACATAGTTATCGGCGATATCGGGATAGGCTTCCACCGGAAGATTGTGAAAAGCGATCGCGCCCCAACCAAGCAGCAATAGGGCAACCGCCAACACCACGAATTTGTTGTTCAGTGCAAAATCTACTAGAGCGCGAATCATTCCCTGGTTCCCGTTGCGCTGCCGTATTGTTTCGCGCCTCTAGCGTGGAGGCAGGGCTCGATCACTGAGCGAGTACGTGGTCCAATACCAAAGCGTTCGTCACCACTTGCTGGCCCGGACGCAGCCCGGATTGGACCGCTTGCATCTTGTCCGGGAGAACATCTCCACCCACCACCTCGACGCGGCGGAACTTCTTGTCCGAGGTGGGCACGAAGACAAAATCGCGATCGTGCATGTGCATGATCGCCGACGCCGGGACTTGGGTGTGCATCTCCGGGGTTTGACCGCGGAAGGTGGCCCTCACAAACATGCCCAGGCGCATGAGCCCGGGATTCTCGATTTCAAGACGCACTTTCGCAGTCCGAATAGTCGGATCGAGGATGGATCCGATGTTGCTCACCCTTGCTCTGAACGTTCGATCGGGATACGCGTTCAAATGAATCTCGGCGGAATCACCCATATGGACATTCACCAAGTCGTTCTCATACACATCGCAGACAACCCACACCGATGAGAGATCCGAAATCGTGAATGGGTAGGGCGTGTTATAGGCCTGCACCAGAGAGCCAGTGGTCACTTGCTGATCGGTAACGATTCCCGAAGCCGGCGCAAAGATATCCACCATGAAGCTCTGTTTGTCCGGATCGTTGCCCAGCAGCCGTAGATGCTCAGCCGCGGTCTCCACGGCAATTTTGGCCTTGTCTTCGGTGTCCTGGGAGACCTCAAGATCGTTCAGGGCGATGGCGCCGTGCGTGTAGAGGTCCTTGGCTCGATCATATTGGGCTCGGGCGAGAACCTCATCCGCCACGGCCATTTTATAGGTCGAATAGCCGCCGGAGATATCGTCACTGCGTATCGTCATCAGCAACTGGCCCTTCTGAACGGTATCGCCCAAACGTGTCTTGATCGCTATCACGCGGCCCGAGGCGAGCGAAACAACGGGGACATTGCGCGAAACGTCGGGAGTCACCGCGCCCGTTACAACTAACTCCGAAGTGGTCGGATGCTCCGTCGCGGTGGCCAGGGGGAACTGTTCCGGGTGCTCTACCGAGAAGAGCGCGACGTCACTGAAGGGAACGACTTTGGCTGCGGGCGGTGCTCCCGCCTGCGGGTCTGCCTGAACCTTGCTACAGCCGCAGAGAGCCAAGAGTAACGTAATGCCGGCAAAAAGAAGTCCAAATTCCGTGTTCACTTGTCTTCTCCAACCATCTGAGACGAACCTCACAGTCAAAGCTCCAGCTTGCCCATGAACTCCATTTCACTCAGCTCGAAAGTCTGGGCGACAACGATCCGACCGATGTGCGCTTCGAATTGGATTCGCTGATCGTTCCTGGTGATTTCCGCGGACAAAGGAAATAGATAGACTACGACGACGTCGGTTTCCCTTTGGAACACCTCCACCCGCACGGGCTTCACATCTTTTTTCCCCTCGCGCTTAAACGCCGCCAGGTTCTTTAGAGGTTCGCCCAAGTGTTGGGGGTCGCCTTTGAAATCACCGCCAGGAACTCCGTAGACGGCGATGCGATAGCCGTCGCCTTCCAAAGTCGGCGGCTCGACCTCATGCGATTTCAATTCCGCGAGCCGAACCGGGAGAGCGCTTTCCCAACGCAGTTTCAATTTAATGGGTTGCGGAAGCGATCGAGCGCTGCGATCATCGCCTCCGCGGCCGGTGAATACGTTCGGTGACACCGTTGGTCCGCTGCCCTTCGGATCAACATTTTCATTGCCGACGCCACGCGGCTGTCCCATTTGTCCACCTTCCCTGAGTTGCTCCTCGGTCAGTCGGCGCGTGACGACAGCGCCAATCTGCCTCGCCCACGGCGACGAAGCGAGGACCTGCTTAGCATCCTCTTCGGTCCACTGTGCGGCCGGCTTACTCTTCCAAACCGGGTCCGCGGCCATAAGGGCAACGGTGGCGAGGACCAGGCAGAGCGATTGCGGCACGAGCGCACGCTTCCGTCTCCCGGAGAAAGCGGAACAGCGACTGGATCTGTGCTGGAAATGCTGTGGTAGAAGTCGGCTCACACGCGTTCCTGCTTAGAACTTCACCATCAATCCCACAGACACCTTGGTTTCGCTACGGCGAAGGTCCGGGAACCAGACACTACCGATACCGCCGCCGCACGCCGATTCCGCCGCAGCCAGGTTCGCTGTTCCCGCCGTTGCGCCCGACATGCACGTGAAGTATTGAGGATCGCCGTTATTTCCGCCCGGGGGCGTTACTCCGCCGCGCCCCGCAAAATAGGGGATATCGGAATGGCGATATCCAACCTCCGCCCACCAGGTGATGTACTGTCTGGGCATGTAATGGAAGGTAACCGTGCTATCCCACATATGGGCCGGTTGGCCGGGGCTTTCCGTGAAGTAAGGCGTACCGGATGCAGCCCAGGCCCCGTCGATCGGCGGCAGCAGCGTCAGGTAGCGGCCTGGATTGTTCATAAAGCCACCGCCCATCGTGATGGCGTAAAGGTCCTTATGGAACCACATACGGTCATACAGCATCCATCCAAGAAATGCTGACTTATTCGGGCCGCCGTGGCAGGTGATTCCGCCACCGTACTGGCATCCGGCGTCTCCGGTGAGGGAGAACGCCATCTTCGAGAGGCCGAAGCTCTCAGGATTGTTGTAGTACCTGACCTCGATACTGTCGTCGGTGTGGATGCGTTGTGTCTTAGGAAGGCCGAGGTTATCTTCCCCATAGCCATATTGGTTGGCGACGAGCTTGAACCAATCTTTCGGCATCCACAGAAGCTGTCCGCCCAGACCGGGATGGCCGTTGTACTTGGCGTAGGATTGCCATCCGTTAATGAACCAGGGTTCGATTTTCAACTTGTTGGTCGGGAACCACTGAACGCGCACTCCGTTGAAGAACCACGGCGTATTCGAGGACACATATGACGGTTGGTAAGTCCAGTTATCAAAATTGTAGTAACTGAAGAGACCGATGTACGACACGAAGATTCCCGCATCGACATTGAGTCCATGTTGAACGTTGAAGTGATACCCGCCGTACGCTTCTGACACGTACTTGTAAGCATTCTGGAGGTCCCACTGACCCACTCCGCCGGTATTTCCGTTCCCGGAGCCAGTTGCCGAGCTTGCGTCGTTGCGCGGCGTGGTGGTGGCGAACAAGCCGTCCATGAACAGTATCCGGCCACGAACACCCTGCCAGTGAAAGTCGCCGCCGACGCTGGCTTGTTCTATCTGAACTTCGCCGGAGCGGAACGATTCGGTGGCGCCGACGATGGTGTGATCGATCGGCTGGTTGAAGTCCTCCATATAATGCGTATCGAACCGAACTTCCGGAGTGAAGAATTTTGTGTCGAGCACCGTGTCCTTGGTCCGCGGGCTTCCATTGAGCCAGCTAAAATCGCCGAACGCGAACGGCGTATCATTATCGACGGTGGGAGGCGAATCGGGAGCTTGCAGAGCATCTGGAAGTCTGTGGTCGGGGGGCGCGACGGGGGCCGGTGGCGGCGCTACTGGCGACTTGCTGGTCTGGGGCAAGGCATCTGGAAGCGATCTGGTTGGTGCCACTGACGTTGCCAGCGGCACGGCGACCGGGTTGAGCGAAGCCACCAGATTCTTGTCGGAGGAAGTTGTTGCAGCGGGGCTCGTCTTGTCCGCCGATTGCGCGGCGCTCGCTTCCTTGGTTTCCATCGCCGCGAGACGTTGTTCCAGGCGTTCAAGCCGGTCGAATAACTGCTTTTCCCTCGCGGTCATTGGAGCGTTGTCCAACTTCTCGGCTGGCCCATGCAAATCGGCCGCAATTTGCAGGGGAAGATACACCCGGGCGGTGCGACTGGTCGCAACCACAACATCCGCTGACGATTTCTGATAACCGTTCTTCGCTGCTGTGACTTGATACGGTCCAGGCTCCAGGTCCGTGAATGTGAAAATCCCATCCGCGCTGGTCACGGTATTCTCATCCGTGCCCCGGTTCAAGTTGTGCGCAGTGATCCGTGCCTGCGCTACGGGTTCCCCAGTCGCGGAATCACGGGCAACACCGCCAACCAAACCAACGGCATCGGAATGACCGAGAGCCTGAGCCGCGACAAACGGCGAGCATGCCAACGCAAGCCACGCAATCCTGTACATGTCAACCTCCACTAAGAATCCTAACTCTGACGTGCATCCAATTCACCCAAGCCCGGCGTGAAGTGCTTGATACCAAGAGACTTTGGTGTTCCTGCGCTAAGGGATCGCATCGCGCACTGCGTCAATTCGCTCACGCCAATGGGTCGTCTGGATGGACAGGGAACCGTATCCGAGAAACAGAAATGCCTTACCGTTGGTTTCCGTTGGTGTGTAGCTAGCCATGGTTTTCAAATCCTCGTTCGCGATAGCTCGCGATTATATTCCTCACAGGGAAGAGTGAAGAACTCGCCAGACTGGGGCGAAACGCAAGAACGTTCGGATGCCCGCGGAATTCAGAGCTAGAGATTCGCGGTAGTTGATCGAGTATGGGGTCCAACTCATGAAAAAGGCATAAAAGCCATTGCGCCTCGCGATCGTTTCTAGTGATAGGGTCGATCACCATAAGTTTGAGTTGGCCCATTGCGACGCGCTCCCTGCCCGAGCATCCGATGACGCGTGGCCAACTCAGAATAGGTGGTCGCTTATTGACCAGCGTTGATCTCAAGACAGGCACAAAGCGAGTGTACGGGGAAAGTCATAAAAGAGGCATTAGGTTAGCGTAAGGAGGTTATAAAAGCACCCGCTTTGGCGTGACGGACGCTATTCGTCGTCGGCAGAGCTGGGCGGTTGATCCGGATCCGAAGGGTTTCGAAACCGGTAACCGACCCACGGTTCGGTCTGAATGTACTGAGGCCTTGCTGGATCGTCCTCGATCTTCTTGCGGAGCATTCGGATGTAGGTGCGCAGGTATTCAAGCTCGTCGCCGTATTCCGGACCCCAAACACCTCGCAGGAGCTTCACGTGCGTCAAGGGAGCGTCCTGATTCTTCATCATCACTGCGAGAAGATCGAACTCCGTTGGAGAAAGGTGGATTTGCCTGCCTGCCTTCCACAGCTGGCCGCGATCCAGATCCATCTTCAAGTCGCCTGCCTGTAAGACTCTGGGCCCCTCGCCGATGTCCGTGCGTGTTCTCCTCAGAACCGCCCCCAGTCGCGCGACCAGCTCACGGAGGCGAAAAGGCTTCGTGACGTAATCGTCCGCGCCGGCTTCCAGAGCTTGCACCTTGTCATCTTCCGCGTCGCGGACCGTCACCATGATGATGCCCGTCCCCGGGGCGAAGGCTCGGATTTGCCTGCATGCTTCGATGCCGCTGGCACCAGGCATATTCACGTCCAGCAACACCAGGTCGAACGGCCGCTGCTTGACCGCGCCCAATGCCTCGGCGCCGGTCCCTGCCTCCTCCACGCTGAATCCGCTCGCCGCAAGCGACGCGCGGATGGTTTTCCGCAGGGCAGGTTCGTCGTCCACCACCAGGACGCTACATGGCTGTGTCAACGTGATCACTCAACACGCTCACTTTCGGGAACTGGCAATCCTAAGCGGAATATCGTGCCTTCCGGGGCTCCGGGGTCGTTATCGAGATCCAGGCCGCCGCCGAGCGCCAACGCGATCTTCCGAGCTACAAATAATCCTACCCCGGAGCCGGCGCCTACGCGCAGACCGTCCGTGCCCCGATAAAAACGGTCAAAAATCTTATTACTCTCATTTGGTGGAATCGGGTTTCCGCTGCTCACAACGCGGACGGCAATTTGATTGTGCTCGCGCGAAATCTTTAGCGTCACGATGGAGCCCGGCGTGGAATACTTGCAAGCGTTATCCAGAAGTTGGCTCACCGCGAGCCGCACCAGCTCGGGGTCGGTCATCACCTCGGTCGATTCGCAATCCTTGATTACGGAAATTCGTTGGGTCGCCGAGAGTCTTGTGTACTGATCCGCTGTATCCGCCAGCACGGAAGAAACGTCGATCAGCTCGATCCAGGGTCTGACCTCTTCCCGCTCCAGGCGCGCCGTCCGGATCAGCCTGGAGGTAAGCCTCCCCAATCGTGCCGCCTCCGACTCAACGGTTTCGGCCAGCTCGCGATGCTGCGGGCCTAGGCACTCGACTTCCCGGAGAGCCCCGGCTGCCGTCAGGATGGTCGAAAGAGGTGTCTTAAATTCGTGGGCGAGTGCGTCTAGAACCGCCGAGCGATCGGATTCGGTCTGGGCCGCGGCGGCAGCGCGGCTTGCGTGAACAAAGGAGTGCGTTCTTTCGAGGTGGGCGGCAGCAAGGGCTGCCAGCGGGCCGGCCGTTAGATCAGCATTTTCCAGACCTTCGAACCCTATCGCGCCGATGGTCCGGCCGCTGACCCGAATGCATCGCGCCGAGAATCCCTGCTCGTGGTTCTCATAGTCCTTACCCTGGATGAACGCGTCGCCTGTCTTCTTCTCCAGGTCATCGCCCGCGTCTCCGGCAGTGTAGACCTCCTCGCTGGCGGCATCAAACAGACACACCGATCGAATTCCCAAGGTCCCGCAAAATGGCTCCAAAAATGGACTCCCACCCTTTGGGTCCGGTTCCAGCGCCAGCAGCTGTTGCGCCAAATGATAGAGCCGCTGGAGTCTTTCATGATGTAGGCGGGACACTTCGGTTTGATTTCGCAACTTGGTCACCAGCTTTGTAATAACCAAACCCGTAATCAGGAACGCCGCAAGACCCATCATGTCAAAGGGGCTGTCGATCTCGAACGAAAAGAGCGGCTCGGTAAAAAAGTAATCCAGGCAGCCAACAGCCAATACCGAGACGACCACCGAAGAACCGAAGTTCCCCGACAAGGATTGCACGACCAAGAGAAGCAACGCGCCAAAGCTGGCCGCAGCAAAGCTCAAGTGCAGACGGAAGGCGACAAACGTAAGTACTAAGACACCAACCGTTCCGAAGGCACACCACCTGAGGGTCTGCCAGAACCCGTGCATCTTAGATCGCTCCATCATGGTTCAGCCGTCCCGCACGACGCGACGCGGGACCTCTGCGCTTCAATCGAAGTCTCGGGCAAAGGCATAAAAAATGCATAAATGTTACACGAATCCATCAAGAACTCAGTGCTGACATTCTATGACGTTTTTGCAAGCCGTGACGAGGAATGCCGAGGGTAGCGACATCCATGCCGACGCGACGACGGTGAAGACCTCCTTATCGACGCCATCGCGCGCTTCCTGATTCGCACCCTGACGTCCGTCGATTTTTGCAACTGGGCAAAGACCTTCACTGTTGGTTAGATGCCGGTTTCTAACAGGTCGTGGGCCGGTGACTGCCCTCGAAAGCCCAATCGGAAAGTTCCTTGATCCCGATGGAATACTTTCGACTTTTTTATGACTTTTTCACGAACACTCGGCTACGCTGTACCTGGGTAATTGTGGGTCGAGCCGTGTCGAAGACTGTCAAACGGACGGTTTTGACTCTTTCACTGTTTTCTACTGCTATCGGGAAATGAATAGTCGTGCAGCGAAGATGTAGAGTTCCGTCAGCGTTCCTGTTGTTGCTGTTCGGCTGCGTCGAGGCGCAGAGCCAACGCCATCTGGCCCGCAGACTTCTGGCGGTTCCAGTCGAAATCAATAGCTTCATCGGTACGTTCTTGATTGATACGGGTGCAAACTGCACGGTCATTGATTCAACTTTTGCTCAACCCTTGGGCTTAAAGCCGTCGGGAGTCGCTTCACTGGAGCGGAACTATTCGACGGAACAGAGCATTACGGTAACCGCGGACCGCGTTCGCTTCGGTCCCAAGCTATGGTCTAACGTGCCCCTTGTCGTGCTGGATCTCAGTATGCTGTCGCGAATACAGGGAATCCCGATTTCAGGTGTACTGGGAACCGATTTGCTCACAACGATGACGCTGAAGCTTTCGTTCTCGTCGGGAAAGGCGCAGGTCATTACCGATATTGGCGATGGCGGAGCGTTGGTGGCCCTAAAAAAAGTGCGAAACCGGTATTTTGTCCCCGTCACAATTGGCCCGTCGACCTTTGAAATGCTCCTCGACTCAGGCACAAATGTGACGGCGCTCTCGAATTCCGCTTGGCGGACATTGCCTGCGTCGTCGAAGCAGAATGGCCTGATTGAAGGCGTCCAATCCAGTGGAAGTCCGCCCGGGTCTCTCATCGCGTGCATATCAGCCCTTCACGTGGGTAACGTGGCGCTAGATGAGATCATTTTGCGCGACCATCCTCTGCGGGTGGTTATGCCTTCTCAATCCGGGAGCTTTGCCGATACGGCATTTGCTGGCATTCTAGGGGGAGATATTCTGGAGCATTTCGAAGTGGTCCTCGATTTACAGCATTCTTCGATGTACTTAAAGCCGGACGCCGAATTTCGGCCGGATCCGTATGAATTCGTCACCGTAGGCATTCAATTTTTCAAGCCAAACGCCAACGAGTTTTCGGTTGCTGCCGTTTGGAAAGATTCCCCCGCTGAGGCGGCGGGCGTCGTCGTTGGAGATCGGATTCTGTCTGTTAACGGACATTCCTCCGCCGGTCTGCACGTAGAGATATTTGCGAACCAGCTGCACGGCGCGCCCGGAACGCCCGTCGTGATTGAGGTCGAGCGAGCCGCGGGGAAATTCACTCTCCAAATGAAGACGCGACAACTTGTCTGCGAATCCCATCATTGAACGTGCTTGATTGTGGCGCCCCATCTTAAAACATGTCGCCATCGCACTATTTGAGGCTATTATTTGATTAACGTGCACCAGCTAAGACCAGCGCCGCGGCGCGCCGCTCAGGAGCATCGTGCCTGAAGGTTCATCTCTGGGGGTTTATCTAGGATGCTAGCTCCGCGCCCAACGAAACTCCGCTCACAACGCGATATTAACCTGTGGCGGATTCCGTTGCAGCTCTCGCTTGCCGCGACCGCGCTGTTCGGGCTCACCCTGATTCCGGACATCCTCGACAAGTACGGCGTGATTCACATCCCGTCGTGGCTGACCATGGGGAGCATCGACGACGCGCGCGCGATTCTGTCGGCTATGATGGGCGCGGTCGCCACCGTACTCGCACTGATTTTTTCGGTCGCGCTGCTGGTGCTGTCGATGGTCGCGACGCTGTTCGGCCCGCGCCTGCTCTACCGGTTCCTGCAGGACTGGGTCACCCAGGTCACCATCGGCCTCTTCATGGCGACGTTCGTATACATCTGCCTGGTCTTTCTTGTCACCCATGAGGATTCGCAGTCGTCGTTCATCCCGCAGATCTCGCTGATCACGAGTTGGGTGCTCGTCGTCCTCAGCTTCGGATTTCTGGTGTATTACAGCCATCGGGTCGCCAGCTCGATCCAGAACCCGGACATGATCGGTGCAATTGTCGACGACCTGTACGTCGCGGCCGGCGGCGCGCACGTGTCCGGCGCTGGCGAGGGTGCCGGCGCCGTGCCCGACGACGCCGCGATTCTAAACCAAGCCGAAACCGGCGCCATCGTCCCCTGCCCTAAGAGCGGCTACCTACAGCACGTCGATCACGTTTCTCTGGTCGCGGCCGCGCGCGCGGCCGGCGCGGTGATCGTGCTCAGATTCCGCCCGGGACAGTTCGTGCTGCGCGGCGAGCCGCTCGCGGCCATCATCCCGCCCGGCAACGCCCGCGGGATCGAGGCGGCGATTGATCGTGGCATTCGTATAGGCCGTCACCGTACGCTTACCCAGGACAGCGAGTTCGGTATCGCACAGGTGGTCGAGATCGCGATCCGCGCGCTGTCGCCCGCGGTTAACGACACGTTCACCGGCGTGGCGTGCGTCGACTGGCTTGCTGACGCACTACTCACGCTCGCCGAGCGCCCCCCGCTCGAGGGAAACTGGTACGACACCGGCAGCATGTTGCGCGTGTGGATGCCGCCGGTGCGGCTCGAACGCCTCATCAAGCTCGCATTCGATCAGATCCGTCAAGCTTCTACTACGACGCCCGCGGTGCTGATCCGCCAGTTGGAGGCGATCCGACGGCTAGCGCCGCGGCTTCCGGACGCGTGTCGTAAGGAGCTTTCGGAACAAGCGGACGCGATCCGCGAGTCCGCGACCGCGCTCGTCAAGCTCGATCGCCGCGATCTCGACGCGGCCTGGCAGCGGGCGCGCACCGCGGTCGACGCTTCGCCCCGGCCATCGAGCGCCGAACGCACGCCGCATAGTTCCCCATCACGAATCCACTGAATCATGATTCCTTTATGGATTCTTCATGGCTTTATGGATTCTTGATGGCTTAGCTATGACTTCTTGATCTTGTTCCCGGTAATCTGCAGGTAGTGGACCTTGGTCGCTCGTCTTTATGAACGATTCCGGCGAACCTGCGGAAACAACCGCCCGGTTGGGCTTCTCTCCTGCTTCACCCGGAAGGCTCAGTGAGCAAATTCGGCCGGCAATCTTGAGCGTGCTGGTGTTGACGTTGCTGACCGGCTGTGTTTTCCCCCTGCTGTTGGCTGCGATTGGCCGGTCCCTCTTCCCCCACCAGGCTAACGGGAGCCTGGTGACACGTGAAGGAGTCGTCCTTGGTTCTGAACTCATCGGTCAGGAGTTCTCGCGACCGGAGTACTTTCAATCGCGGCCATCAGCGGCGGGCAACGGCTACGATGGAGCGTCGTCCGGCAGCTCGAACCTCGGCCCTAACAATCCTAAGCTGAAGAACGGCACAGCGGATTTCGCGGGCATCCGGCAATTGGCCGAGGAGTACCGCAAACGCAACAGCCTGGCGCCCACCACCCCGATTCCCATCGATGCAGTGACGCGCTCGGGGAGCGGGCTCGATCCCGACATCACTCCGGCCAATGTGGCCCTGCAAATTCCTCGCGTGGCGCAGGCGCGCGGCGTTAGCGAAGAGGCTGTCCGCCGCCTGGTAGCGAATCACACCAAGGGGCCGCAGTTCGGGTTCCTGGGCAACGCGCGGGTGCCGGTGCTCGAGTTGAATCTTGCGTTGGACCAATCCTTGAACCGAGCTGTGCCGTCACCGTCGCCGTAACATCTATGCGCTGGATAGAATACCTCGTCTTATTGGCGATCGTGATAGCGCTCGCCCATCCGGTAGGCCTGTATCTTGCACGCGTGGGTCAGCGCCGGCGCACTTTCCTGGACCCCGTGTTGCGGCCGATCGAGTCGCTGCTGTATCGCTGGCTGGGCGTTCGCCCGGAACAAGAGATGTCAGCGGGCGTCTATAGCTGTTGCTTCCTGTGCTTCGGCGCAGTCTGCGCGATTGTGTTGTTTCTGGTTTTGATGATCCAACGATGGCTGCCCGGTGGTCCGTCGGACGCCTACTTAACCACGCCCATGACTGCGGATTTGGCGGCAAATACCGCCGTGAGCTTCACCACCACCACCACCTGGCAAGCCTATGGCGGAGAACAGACGCTTCGCTACCTGACGCAGGTGATGGGACTGGTGGCGCAAAACTTCCTGGCGGGCGCTGCCGGGCTCGCACTCGGATTCGCCTTTATCAGGGGATTTGCCCGGGAACGCGCAGCCACCATCGGCAATTTTTGGGTGGACCTGATCCGGTCGTTGCTGTGGGTGCTTCTGCCGCTCGCTCTGATCGGCAGCCTCGTGCTGATCTGGCAGGGCGTCCCGATGAATCTGGCGCCTTACACCTTGGTTCACACGCTAGAGGGCCGCACTCAGACCGTCGCGCAAGGCCCTGTGGCCGCGCTGGAATTCATCAAGAATCTGGGCACTAACGGCGGCGGCTTCTTCAACGCAAACGGCGCGCATCCATATTCCAATCCGACGTCGTTCACGAACTTTCTAGGAATGCTGGCGATCGCCGTGCTGCCCGCGTCGCTCATGATTACGTTCGGACATATGACGCGCCGGCCGCGCGCCGGCTGGGTGCTGTTGATGGTCATGGTCGCCCTGTTTCTGATCGGCTTGGTGGTCTGCGATTGGGCCGAGGCGGCTCCACCGCCGCAACTGGCCAGCCTACACATTGTCGGTGGAAACATGGAGGGAAAGGAAGTTCGGTTCGGCGTCGGAGAGTCGGTCTTGACGGCCATCGTGACGTCGAACGGGTCGACCGGCTCATACAACTCCATGTATGACTCCTACCAGCCATTCGGCGTGCTGGCGGCTTTGGTTTGCATGCTCTTGGGTGAAGTGGTTTTCGGAGGACTCGGGGCAGGCGTTTACAGCATCGTCATGGCAGCGTTGCTCGGCGTTTTCCTCGGAGGATTGATGGTCGGGCGCACCCCGGAATACCTCGGCAAGAAGATCGGATCCGGGGAAACACGCTGGATTATCTTGTATTCTCTGTTGACGCCGATGGTGGTGCTGGTGCTGACAGGTATTGCCATCGTCACCAAAACCGGCTTGGCCGGCCTGGCAACAAACTCGGGATCGCGAGGCTTCACCGAAATCCTGTTCGCTTACGCTTCCTGCATGGCAAACAATGGACAGGCGATGGCCGGGTTGAACGCCAACAGCGTGTTCTACAACGTCACGACCACAGCTGCCATGCTGGCCGGGCGGTATGGGTTGGCGGCGCTGGCGCTAGCCCTGGCCGGACGGTTCGCAGCCCAGCGCCGTCTGCCCACCACGGAAGGCACGCTGCCCAGCGATACGCCGACCTTCGGCGTGTTGGTTTTCGGAACCATCGTGCTCGGCGGAGCCTTGTGCTTCTTCCCGGCTCTAGCGCTGGGTCCGATCGCGGAATACTTTCAGCACTGATCTTTCAGCACTGATGATGAGACCGATCCCAATTGCGTTCATGGTTGTCGTGATCGCAACGTTGATCGCGCCCCCGCAGGCGGCCGCAAGTGACGACGCAACCACTCCCATCTCTACGGATCGGCCCGCGGTGACCGACTCGAGCATCGTGGTGCCGGCCGGGAGTCTCCAAGTGGAGAACGGATTCGCACAAACTGTGAGCCAGGGGCAAAGCACGTTCGACGGTCCCGAGACATTGCTGCGGTTTGGGGTGGCGTCGAGCACAGAGCTGCGTCTGACAGTTCCGGACTACTTTGGCCATGTGGAAATGAGCTCCGGGTTTGGCGACCTTACGGTCGGCATGAAGCAGCAACTTGGTCCTACGCCAGGCGGCTTCGACGTCTCCGTCGTCGTATCACTCAGTCTGCCGACGGGCGCGCACTCCATCTCAAGTCACGGCTATGATCCATCCGTACAGCTGCCCTGGTCGCGGGCGCTGTCGTCGAACTGGACCGCCGCGGGGATGCTATCGGTGTATGCGCCGACCCAGCAGGCTCACCGGAACGTGACGGGCGAGACCACGTTCCTCGTGGACCGGCAGTTGACGAAAACGTGGGATGCGTTTGTCGAATACGTGGGCGACTTTCCGGAGCAAGGAGAGCCGAGGCATCTGGTGCATTTCGGGACGACGTACAAGCCAACGCTCCATCAGCAGATCGATCTGCATGTCGGCTGGGGCCTGTCTTCGGCTGCGGTGGATCATTTCATCGGGGTCGGCTACTCGTTTCGTTTGCAAGTGGCCCGGCATTAGCTTTGAAGACGACCGACCTTTGGCTCTCCGCGGACCCGCACGACCATTACCACATACGAGAGCCGGTCCGGGGTCCAGCCCCCAAGCCAGCACACGCACCATTCACCGAAGTAGGAGCCGATCGTATCGACTCGATCCTTCGTCAACGGCATCGAACTCTTCGTGGACGGTGGTGCCACTCCGGATCTAACTTGAAAGGATGAAGAAGACGGCTCCAACGAAGGCGCCTGGATGTACAATCGATCGTGGCCAGGATGGCAAGAAGGAAATCCTGGCTTAAACTCAGATGCACAAGCCTGTTGTGTTCTTGGATATCGACGGCGTTCTGAACAGTAAACAATGGTACGCCCACGATGCTGCCTCTCACGAAGGTATTCCACCAACCGAGCGGAAACTTTGGGAGCAGTCCATCGACCCCGATTGTGTACAGCGGCTCAACCGCATCCTCCAGCAAACCGGGGCTGTAGTGATCGTCTCGTCCTCCTGGCGCAAGAAGCACGCTCTGAGCGAAATCGTCAGCATCCTAGAATCGCGAGGCTTTCGTGGTGAGGTTGAAGGAGCCACGTCGGCCAACGGCACGCTCTCTCGCGCGGAGGAGATTGCAGAATGGCTCGCAGAAAACCGCCCGCCCGGAGCTGTCTACGTTGTAATTGACGATGAGCTCACGAGCGCTCCCCCAACTGAGAGGGTCGTTTCTCCATCCAACCAAACAGGTCTCACGGATAAAGACGTTGAACGAGCCATCGCGATACTAACTGGCACTTTCTAGGTACCGCTTACGCGTTCCGGGGCTTTCATACAGCCGACGAACGTAGCTGACTGAAATCGTAGGAGGGCTCCCCTCCGCCGGAACGAGTACAGCCTGTGCGCCTGCAACTACTTCGCATGGATGAATCTCCCTGTCCCGCCCGAGGCTACTGTCGAGATATGGTTCGGCCTGCACGAAGAATTCGAGCCTGGGGACCACGGTCGGTTTGGTGACCTGATTGATACCGATACGGGTATCAAATTCAGGAGATGTGGTTGCCCCCAGCGAGCCGGTTCCAAATTGGAGGCGTAGCAACAAGAAAGCCGAGGTGATCGCGATGATGAAGCGCGCCAAGGGCTGACCCTGGCCGAGATCATGGAAGCGACAGGCGGATCGCTCACACTTGCTCAAAGAGTTCGAATCCATGCCGGGCCCCCAGAAACATTAAGAAATCTTGAGAGAGAAAGTTGTAAAACCGCATTTGTGGGGAGCCACGTCCAACGTGTCCCGATGAGTGATCGACACGGCACTCACGAGCGCGTGGCCTCTTACATGGAGCCTTTACCCATCCGGTAAATCTGGGCCCCATATTTCTCAACGGTACGGATACCGATTCCCGAAACGGCTAGAAACTCCTCCGCGTTTTCGGGGCGGGCTTCGGCGATAGCCATCAAGGTCCGGTCGCTGAAGATGCGGAACGCGGGAACGCCGGTGCGGCGGGCTTCCTTTAATCGCCATGCGCGCAGAAGGCTTTCGATGTCCATCTGCGCGGCTGCTGGCTGAGACGCGCGCGACCTGGATTGTTTCGCCGCGGCTTTCGATTTGGCCAAGGCCGTTTTCTTCTTCGATCTCCCCTTGGCCGGTGGCGCCGACAATTCTTTCATGACGATTTCGGCGGGCGCACTTCCATCCGCGGCGCGACCGGCCGGTGTGAGCCTGGCTGTGCGATAGGCGATTTGCTTTCCTTCCTTTTCGAAAGCGGCGTCAGCCAATCGCAGCAGTCCAGCTCGCGCCATCGCTCCGAGCACGGCTTCCAAGTTATCGCGTGTAATCTCGCGCAGGTCGCCCGCGCAGATCTCGGTGTACAGCTTGCCGGTGGATCTCTGATCCCCGGATTTGAGCGCCTCCAACACACGCTGGAATGCCGCGAGCTCAGGCTTTGTGGCGGGCCGGAACCGCTGCGCCACGCAGCCGGCAGGATCGCAAAAGTCGCAGATGCCACAAGCCGTCCGGCCGTCGGCCAGATCGCCGAAGTGAGTCACCAGGGTCGACATGCGGCAATGCTCGGCTTCAGCGAAACGGATCATTTTCTCGATCTGCGCCTTTTTTTGCTCGCCATGCGCCAGGTAGAGTTCGCGCCAGCGGCGGTCACCAAGACTGACGTTCTCCGCGTAATCGAGCACGGCGCCGCCGTCCATCCACAACTTCTCGAGCGCTTTATCGAACACTTCGGAATTGGCGTGGATCAGTTTCTGGAGTTTGTTTTTTTCCACCGGCTCGGCGCGGAGGCGTCCGAAGATCGCGTCGAGGACGGCGACCGGCGGATAATCGCGCTCGAAGAAAAAGTCGTGCGTGAAGCGGTCGGCGTAGGAGTGCATCAGGATCGCGCGGCTCGGCCGGCCATCGCGTCCGGCGCGGCCGATTTCCTGATAATAGGCTTCGACACTGCCGGGGAGCGCAGTGTGAATCACGGTGTGAATATCGGCTTTATCGATCCCCATCCCAAATGCAATGGTCGCGACGATGACGTCGAGTTTGCCGGCGAGAAAGTCTTCCTGCACCCGCTTGCGCCGTTCGGCGGTGAGTCCGGCGTGATAGGGCGCCGTGGAGAACAGGCCGGCAAGTTCTGCCGCGACGCTTTCCGCCTGTTTTCGCGTGGGCGTGTAGACGATGCCAGGCCTGCGTCCGGCATCCGACAGTAATTGGGATACCAGCGCGGCACGCTGCGATGGCGCGGCCTCCACCACTTCGATCGCGATGTTGTCGCGCCGAAATCCGTGGATGAACAGCGCGGGCCGCTCGAGGCCCAGTTGTCTGGCGATGTCGTCCTGAACCAGCGGCGTCGCGGTGGCGGTCAGCGCGATCACCGGCGCAGGCCGCAGGCTGGGAAGGTATCCGCCTAGCGTGCGGTAATCCGGCCGGAAATCGTGACCCCATTGCGAAATGCAATGCGCTTCGTCGATGGCGATGAGCGCGGGCTTGCGTTTCGCCAGCATCTCAGGAAAGCCCGCGACGCGGAGCCGCTCGGGAGCGATGAACAGGAATTGGAGTTCACCATTCAGATAGTCGATACAGGCCTGGCGTGAAGATTCGCGCTGGCGCCCGGAATGAATGCGCTCAACGGCGAACCCGAGTTTCTTGAGCTTGGCGACTTGATCCTCCATCAACGCGATCAGCGGACTGATCACCAGCGTGGTTCCGCCTCGCGCGATTCCGGGCAGCTGGTAGCACAGCGACTTGCCGGATCCGGTGGGCATGACGAGCAGGACATCCTGGCCGTCGACGGCGGCCTTGCACACGGCTTCCTGATTCGTTCGAAACGCCGCGAATCCGAACGCGCGATGCAGCAGAGAGGTGAGCGTGTCGCCGGCTTCGATCGACTGCGGATTCGCGGGGACAACCGGGGCCATGCTCAGTTCAGGGGGAGCTGAACCGTTCGCGATCGCGGTCATCGCGCGCGGTCTCGACGGCCCCGGCACATCCCCGATCTTGCGGACCACTTCACGAACGTAATTCTCGATCCCATCCAGGAACGGCTTGAGCTGCGCGTCACCGCGGTAAATGCGCGTCAGATACGCTTCCCACTGGCCGGTCATCGCCGGACTCTTGACTTCGGGATGCACGATCTCAATCAGCCGGATGCCCTTGGCAGTGGCTTCGAGATTCTTGCCGTTGCGAAAGATGTACTCGCGTTTTAGCAACACTTCGATGATGGCCGCGCGGGTGGCCGGCGTCCCCAGGCCAGTTTCCCTCATCGCGTCGGAAAGCTCCTTTTCGTCGAGCGTTTTACCCGCGGTCTCCATCGCCGTAAGCAGCGTTCCTTCGGTGAGACGCTTGGGCGCGCGCGTTTTCTTGCGAATGGACTCGACGTCGACGACGTCCTGCGGAACTCCTTTCTTCAGGCCCGGCGGTAACAGCGTCTGGCTGCCGGCGGAATTCGGATCGTTGTTGCCGGCGGCGCTTCCAGTTTTGGAAGGCCTCTTGGCCGCGACGATGTCCAGGATCTTCCAGCCAACCTCCTGAATCGCCGTGCCCGACGTGTGATAGCGATCGACCATCGCTCCGCTGTGTATAGCCGTGACGACCGTGGTGACGGACCAGACGTGATCGTCATGCCAGGCGGCGAGCAATCGGCGGCAGACCAGATCGTAAATCCTGCGTTCCGCAGAAGACAGGCTCGCACCGGCGGCCGGCATCGCGGTGGGAATGATGGCGTGGTGATCGGTGACTCTGGCGTCGTCGACAAAGCGGCGGTTCAAGGGACGCTCGCCGGTACCGGGCTTGAGCGGTTGATAATCACCGGCGATCGCGGTGACAATCCGCGGCAGCGTCGACGCGACGTCTTTCGACAAATGGCGGCTGTCCGTGCGCGGATAGCTGAGCAGTTTGTGACGCTCGTAAAGCGCCTGAGCGAGATCCAAAGTCTGCTTCGCGCTGAAACCGAACAAGCGGTTGGCGTGGCGCTGGAGCTCGGTCAGATCGTAGAACTGCGGAGGGGCCATTCTCTGCGTAAAGGAGTCCACCGATTCGATCGCCGCCGCGCCGGTACGGGCTCGCGCTACGATTTCTCCGGCTTCGACGCCATCGGGGGGTAGCCGCTTGGACTGCTGCAGAGTTTCTTTGTCGTTATTTGCGTCGTTAACCACCTCGTTGACGGCGACGGTGGTTCCCCCGGCGATCTCCGCGCGCGGACGAAACCAAGTCCCCTGGTATCGGGTCTCTTCCGTCCTACCCGAGGCCTGAAACGTCGCGGCGACTTCCAGATAGTCCGATGGTACGAAGTTTCGAATCGCCGATTCGCGCTCGACCAGGACAGCGAGCGTTGGTGTCTGCACGCGGCCCACCGAGAGGTCCTCGCCGTAAGCCAGCGAATAGGCGCGCGACAGATTCATGCCGACCAGCCAATCGGCACGGCTGCGGCCGCGCGCGGCGTCGGCGAGAGAATCGTAATCCCCACCAGGCCGCAAAGAGGCGAAGCCTTTGCGAATCGCGTCCGGCGTCAACGAGGAGATCCACAGCCGCGTGAACGGCTTCTCGCAATGCGCGGCTTCGTAGATGTAGCGGAAGATGAGCTCGCCTTCGCGGCCCGCGTCCGTCGCGCACACCACGTTGGCGACGCGCGGCGAGTTGACGATCTTCTGGACGATTGCAAACTGATCCTTCGTTTTTTCGTAGACGACCAGTGGCCACGATTCCGGCAACATGGGGAGCAGGTCGCGCCGCCAGGGCCGCCATGCCGGATTGATTTCGGCGGGTTCGGCCAATGCGGCGAGGTGCCCGATCGCCCAGGTGACGACATATCCGTTGCCTTGCAGATATCCGTCGCGATGGAGATTCGCGCCCAGCACCTTCGCGATGTCACGGGCGACCGAAGGCTTTTCGGCCACGACGGCGGTCATCCCGGATTCCTGCGCGGCCATCGTACTTCAGTTTAGCGAGGTATCGATGGCGCAGAGCACCTCATCCATCGGTTCTCGCCGCGAGACCTGTCGTGGCATCGCCTCAATTCCCCGCGATCGTCGCGCCCCGTTCGATACGTCCGAACGCAGCACGTAGAATCCCGGAGCCGACGGTGAGAACGCCGCCTCCGCCCTGGTCATCACAAGTCTCCGGCTCCGCCCCCGAAAACGTGCATGCGGGAGCGCAGCAATAGTCCCATAAAGGGACCGGAGCGTCAATGCCCGCATCGTGAAATCATTCAGATAGCCGCTTCCTTTATTACGGAGAGGAGGTTGGAAACCATGATTTCCGGAAAGCCACCGTCCAGCCTGGGGCCCCAGGAGTTCGACATTCCAAACCTCGGTGTTCTCTGTTGACAGCCCGGATCCTCGCCTGGAGCAGACTGCCCTGTCAGCCGCCGCAACGACCAACCTACCCATTCGTTGACACGTTTTTCCCGTAATTCGGACCAACGCCGACTTACGCGGCCGGGCGAGTTCGAACCCTGTTGAGGATCTGATCCCCATCGCGCTGCCGTGTCAGACGAAGATCGTAATCGGTTTGCAGCCCAAGCCAGGTTTCCGGTGAAACGCGGAAATAAGTTCCCAGCCTCAGAGCTGTATCTGCCGTGATGGAGCGCTTGCCATTGACGATTGCGCCGATCCGATTGGGCGGGACGTCGAGATCGCGAGCCAGCTGGTTGATGCTGATCCTCAACGGCTTCATGAATTCTTCCAGGAGGATTTCTCCGGGATGAATCAGATCGAGTGTTTTTGACGCCTTCATTGTCATCTCCTCAAGTGTCCTAGTGGTAACCCACAATCTCAACGTCATACGCATCCCCGTTTCTCCAAGCGAAGCAGACGCGCCACTGGTCGTTGATCCGAATCCTGTATGTGCGAGCGCGATCACCCCTTAGCAGTTCAAGCTGGTTTCCAGGAGGCACGCGAAGATCCTCCAGGCGCCTTGCCTGATGGAGGTACAAGAGTTTCCGACGCGCGGCCCGCTCGATGGATTGAAAATCTACGAACCAAGCGGTCCTGAAAGAGCGCCATCGTATCTCCGCATTTGAACGACCGGATCAAACCCCAGTGTATGACGTGAAGGCATTACGTCATCCGTCATAGTCGCCGAAGTCTGCTGGTTTCCTTAGTTCGCCAATCCACGCTCTCCGACCAGATCCTCCAGCAAAAGCCGCCACTCTTTGGGGTGAGGCATCGCTCGCGGCCCGCCGCGGGTTTCAAAATAGCAGGAGTTGCTCCGCCTTCGCCAGATGATAGCTCAACCTCAACACACTTGCTTCCTCAACGCGATCCCAATGCTCGCAGATCCAGGTCAGTTCGTGGGAGCAGCGGTCTGGATCGACTACCGCGTCGAGCAGGCGATACAGCATTTCGTATGCCTCAGCGAATCGCCGCTCGGCGACCAGACGCCGGGCGTATGCCAGAGTCTCGGGTGTCTCCAAGCGCCTGACTGGGTCGTGCGTAATTGCTGTGGACGTGCGTCCACTCGCGATCAGCTCCGGAATTATCTCCTGCCCCGGAGCATCCAGTACGACCAGGCACCGCCGCGCGGCCAGAAACTCGCGGATGCGTGCGCAATTCTCCTTCTTCGGACCATCGAGTGCGAGGCCTAGCTGGCGGCCCAATTCTCCCGCGGCTTGGGCCAGGGTGCGGCCCTGGCACGGCACCCACAGTACCGCCTCGAACTCTTCCTCCGCCTCGCTCGCGAATCGCGATGCAACGGCTCCGCTGACGTGCAGCGTGCCAGCGCGATCGGCTAACCTCACATACAAATCCTCCAGGTCGCCCGAGAACTCGGAGTTCGGGGCCGCGCCCGGTTCTCGCTCGAACATTCTGAACCAGCGCTTCAACAGCCGCCGGGCAGTCAGCCAGTTCGTGGTTGCGTCAATGAAATTCCGCCGCCGCAATAGCAGAGGGAATGAACATTCCTGGAGCAGCATCGTCACTACTTCTACCTTGGCTTGTCTCGCTTGTTCGAACAGCACCGGCTCCCAGCGTTCCCGAACCCACCGTGTTGGGGACGACGACGGAGACAGCAACAGCAGCAGCACATCGGCGCTGAGGCCTTCTTCCGCTTTTGCGATCAAGTCCTGGTTCTCGCCGATCTGCCCGTCATCGACAGAGCAGGTAAAATTACAGCCGAACTCGAGGAATCCGGCAAGGTGACTTGCGACGTCATGGTCGGATCGAGCATGCGCGAAAAATGCGGTCGCCAAGAGCCGAGTATAACTCCGCCATGTGACGAAGCGGGAACGAACCATTTCTGAACTAGCGTTTACGCCCGGACGCGGCCGCCGAGATTCTGACGGTCTCGCGGCCGCGTGTGTCCCACGTAGTGAACAAGAAGAACGTAGCTGGCGATCCTGTAATCAGCACTTACGGACGGAGAGGTGCTTGGAAACCACGCTTTCTGGGGAGCCAGATTTCCAATTCGTGTGTTGACCCGCCGCTCTCTTTATCTTGTCGAGCTTTCCTGGCTCGAATGAAGCAAGATCTCGAACGGCTCGAACAGCCGCCGCGCCTGAGGATCGCCCCGTAGGATCGCCCCGTAGTTGCCGCGTCGGTTGCGCTCATGGTAATTTTCCCGAGGGAAAGAGGCACTCCATGAAAATTCTCATCGCACTCGTGTTGTTCAGCGGCGTCGCCTGCGCACAATCAACGCCTCTCACCGGCGTTTGGCGCATTGTCGGGGCATCCCCACCGGGACAGGTTCTTAATACGCCGTTACGCTGAAATTCACACGCGTCGAATAGTAAGAAGCAAGCCGTGGGGGCCATGATAAAATAGGCCGTGGAGAAAACGACGCGATCTGGCGTTTACGAGATCCGCGCGCAATGGGACAGAGAGGCTGGCGTCTGGGTGGCCGAGAGCGAGGATGTCCCAGGCCTGGTTGCTGAAGCCGATTCACCTAATGTTCTGGTTCAGAAGCTGCGAACTCTTATCCCCGAGTTGTTGGAGTTGAACGGCGAGTTGTTGGAGTTGAACGGCGCCGCCAGCGACCGGACCGCGAGTTTTCACGGGCTGCACAATGTATAACATTCAATCTGCAAAAATCAAACGGGTCACAGGGTCAAACTGCCGGACCGCTTCCAACAAGCACTCTAGCTGGCGCGGATGACAGGCCCATCGATCGAAGGTTGAAAGGACAACGGCGCGAGCCGGCCTGTGCGCTTACAGCCGAATCTTCGTTCTCATATAATCAAGAAGTTACGAACGGAGAGGTGGTTGGAAACCACGTTTGCTGCCCGCGGCAGAGACAGATGGGGCCGCACCTCGAGTCCGCGGTCATTGCGATGGTGCGCCGCATGATCCTGGATGGCGCAATGGCCGATGCAGTATCGGACTGCGCCGCCACCGGCACTCGAATCCTTTGCTGTTGGGATTGGCACAGAGCATTTTTCTGCCGGATGCCGGCGTTGAGTCAGCTTGGAACCACAACCGGTCGCAAACGCGTTTACGAGGCGCGATCTGGTAAAGCGTCCCGGAACGACGTTCGGGACCGACACCACGATTTTCAACTTCCGGGTGCACCGTAATTCCAGGCGCAATCCGCCCTTTCATCGGGTAGACTTGACTAGTCCACTCATATGCTGTTCTCTGCCCAGCAAAAGACTCAGGCCCCTAACGCGATTCGGCAAGACCCGAGACATCTCGCCCGCTTCGACATTCACGTGCGACCCATCAGAAACAAAAAAAGACTTGAATGACGAATTCAAACACGTGCTCGACTCCGCTTGCGGCGTGGCGTTTCTCCGTCGGATGCGAGCGATCCGGTGAACTCACTCACGCTCACCAAGTGCGCGCCGCAGGCCGGCATGACCATGGGGAACCGAAACACAAATCCGGGGAAATCCGACCGAGTGCTTGAGTCTTCCAGCGAACCCCGGAACAAGGCCAGGAAGGTCCCAGGAAACGGTAAGTACAAAACCCCAAGAAGCCTGTCCGTCGCGCTAAAGTTCCGCCAACCGAGGTAACAACCTATGCCCGACCTCTCCCGTTGCGTCCGATATGCATGGCATGCCGCCGCCACGGAAGCGGCGCAGTCGCGGCACGAGTTGGTGGAGCCCCTTCATCTTTTCATCGGCCTTTGCACCGTCGAGAAGTTGTTTCTGGGTGACCCGCAGGCGCAACTGGAAATTCCTCAGGAGACCATGGCCGAACTGCGGACTGAGTGGGCCACTGTCACGCGCGCCTTCCAGAAAGTGGGTGCGGATGCACCATCATTGCGTCGCACATCTCGAGCTGCAATCGGCCAGGGAGGATACGCCGGCGAAAAAAGAAAAACGATCAGCCGCTCGCCCGCCAGCAAAAATATCTTTTCAAAGGCGGCCGAGCTTGCGCAACGTCGCGGCGCTTCCAAAGTGCGCGTGGCACACCTGTTCGAGGCCTTAATCGAAGAGAGGAACGATCCCGTCGCTGCCTTCCTGGCGAAGCAGGGCATCGATATTGACGCTGTGGAAGCAGAGGTCAAAGCGGCCCCCGACACGATCAACGCGGTGGAACTTGATCCAAAAAATGCCCCCCTGGCGCGCTTCGGCAAAGACCTCACGCAGAAAGCAGCTAAAGGGGAACTCCACGAGTGTATTGGCCGGCGGCAGGAGATGCTCCAGACGGTGCGCACACTCAGCCGGGGGACCAAGAACAACCCTATGCTGATCGGCGACCCCGGTGTGGGCAAGACCGCCATCGTCGAAGGGCTGGCATGGCGGATTGCAAACGGCAAGTCCTTGGCCGGAAAACGCATTATTCAACTACAGATGGCCGACGTTGTGGCCGGAACAAAATATCGGGGTGAGTTCGAAGAGCGTATGCAAGGTATTCTCCGCGAGGTGGCTTCTTCGCCGGATACCATTCTGTTTCTGGATGAAATCCACACTGTTCTCGGCGCCGGTCACGCGGCCGGGGGACTCGATGCGGCCAACATCATAAAGCCTGCGCTTGCCAGAGGGGAGCTGAGATGCATCGGAGCGACCACCATTGAGGAGTACCGGCGTTACATCGAAAAGGATCCGGCGCTCGAGCGGCGGTTTCAGCCCATCACGGTCGCTGAGCTTTCGCCCGAGGAAACGTTAAATGTGCTGCAGACTTTTTACGCCAATCATCTTGGCGAGCGGCATGGAGTCATCATTGAAAGTGCCGCTCTGGAAGCCGCGACACGCCTCGCGGCACGGTATCTTCCCAGCCGCAAACTGCCTGATAAGGCGATTGATTTATTGGATGAGGCGTGTGCGCGCGTCGCGATTCCCGTGCTCAGCGCCATGCCGGACGAGCAGTCCCCTTCGCTCGGCGGAATCGTCACTGCCGAGCGGGTCGCGCAAGTCCTCTCTGAATGGACCGGCATTCCGGTCGGCCAACTCGCCGAGCACGAACGAGCGCGCCTGGTCGGAATGGCCGATGAACTCAAGGCGCGCGTGATCGGGCAGGACTTGGCCTGTGACAAAGTGGCGGAGGTCATCCAGCGGGCGCGAGTCGGCCTGAAGGCGGCTGGCAAGCCGATAGGGGTTTTCCTCTTTCTTGGCCCCACGGGAGTCGGCAAGACCGAGCTAGCCAAGACTACTGCCGCGATCCTTTTTGGCGCCGAGAAATCGCTGGTGCGAATTGATATGAGCGAGTTCATGGAGAAGCACTCCGTTTCACGGCTCATCGGCGCGCCTCCTGGATACGTGGGGCACGATGAGGAAGGCCAGCTCACCGGCGCCTTGCAGCGAACCCCGTTCTGCGTCGTTCTTTTGGACGAAGTGGAGAAAGCACACCCCGACGTGCTAAACCTTTTTCTGCAGCTCTTCGACGAGGGGCGGCTCACCGACGGGAAGGCCCGAACCGTAGACGCCACCAATGCGCTGTTCATCATGACTTCAAACGTCGCACGCAAGGCCATCGTCGGCTTCCGTCCGGAGCGGACGGTGGAGGACGAAGAGGCACTATGGGCGGAGGTCCGCCAGGTTTTTCGTCCCGAATTGCTCAATCGGCTGGACGACGTCGTAGTCTTCACGCCTCTCGATCCGGAGCACACCAGGCGCATCGCGAGCCTGATGCTCGGGGATCTTGAGAAGCGGCTGAATGCCCAGGACATCGGCCTTATAGCGACAGAGACCGCGCTCGAGTGGCTGTGCAAACACGGCTACGACCCCAACTATGGCGCGCGGCCGCTGCGCCGGCTGATCGAGCAACAGATCGAAAGTTCGATCGCCGGTAAGATCCTCCGCCAGGAAGTGAAACCAGGGCATGTGGTTTTCGTCGATGCTGCCGATGGCGTACTGGTATTCGAATCGCACGGCAGGGAGACGCTCTGATGGCGGCTCAATGGAAGATCGGCGACAGGATCCAGAACCGCTGGGAGATCAACAAGATCCTTGGCGGGGGCATGGGAATTGTTTACGTGGTCTATGACCAAAAACTGCGGGAGGTGTTCGCGGCTAAGACGTTCCAAGAGGAAGCTTTTGCAAAAAATCCCGGGACTGCCGCACGCTTCATGCGCGAAGCCCACGCTTGGGTCAATCTCGACATCCACCAGAACGTGACGCGGGCGCGCTTCGTGGAGGAGATTCAAAGGAAGCCGTTCCTCTTTTTGGAGTACGTGGGTGGGGGCGACCTGGGAGGTTGGATTGGGACGCCGCAGCTCAAAGAAGATTTGCCTCAGGTGCTGCGCTTCGCAATTCAGTTCTGCGACGGGATGATCCACGCCCTGGGCAAGGGCATCAAGGCCCACCGGGATATCAAACCGGAGAACTGCCTGGTAAGTGAGGATCGCACGCTGAAGGTGACCGACTTTGGTCTGGCAAAGGTGTTCGGCGATCCCGCCGCGGATGATTCAAGAGAGGAAGGACCCCGAGATGAGGATCGGCGGGGCGGCTTGGGTATCGTGTTGAGCCGGACCGGTTATGGCGCGGGCACCCGCACTCACATGGCGCCGGAGCAGTTTGAGGATTTCAAACATGTGGACGTTCGGGGGGACGTTTATTCCTTCGGCGTGATGTTGTTCCAAATGCTCACCGGGCAACTCCCTTTTCACGGAGGTCGGAATTGGGAGGAGTGGAAGCGGCTACACAAAGCCACGCCGGCGCCGGTGCTGGACGGCGGACTTTCCGCCGTCAACGAGGTCCTCCAGGAATGTTTGGCGAAGGCGCCCGAGCAGCGGTTTGCCGATTTCGGGGCAGTGCGAGAGCGGCTGGCACAGATTTACGAAAAGCTGACCGGTGAGCCGCCAGCCCGGCCTGCCAGCGGGGCGGAACTCAAAGCCTTGGATTGGTACAACAAGGGGAGAAACCTAAACAACCTCGGACGGCCGGAAGAGGCGCGGATCTGTTACGACCGTGCTTCCGGTTTGACAAAACAACTTCAACTGGGATTCGATCTCGTCGAGGTCGACCCGCAATTGGAACTAGCCTGGGGAAACAAGGAGAACGCGCAGGGTAAGCTGGAGCGGCCGGAGGAGGCGCTGGAAGGGGAACTCTGATGATGGCTCCATGGCAGATCGGCGACCGTATCCAGAACCGCTGGGAGATCCAGAAAATCCTTGGCGGGCCCGGCAAGAGCGGCATGGGTATTGTTTACGTGGTCTATGACCACGAGTTCCGCGAGGCCTTTGCGGTTAAGACTTTTCAAGAGGAAGCGTTTGCCCGAAATCCCGGGACTGCCGAACGCTTCGTCCGTGAGGCCCACGCGTGGGTCAATCTCGACATTCACCAGAACGTGACGCGCGCGCGCTTCGTGCAGCTGATTGAAGGGAAGCCGTTCCTCTTTCTGGAGTACGTGAGCGGGGGCGACCTGGGCAGTTGGATTGGGACGCCGCGGCTCACGGAAGATTTGCCTCAAGTCCTGCGCTTCGCGATTCAGTTCTGCGATGGGATGAGCTACGCCTTGAGCAAGGGCATCAAGGTTCACCGCGACATCAAGCCGCAGAACTGCCTGATCACTGAGGACCACGTACTGAAGGTGACGGACTTCGGCCTGGCGAAGGTGTTCGACGATTCAAGCCTCGGTGACTGGAAAACGGAAAGACCGCGCGATGAAGATCGCCTCGGCGGTTTGAGCTTCGTGCCGAGCCGCACGGGTTACGCCGCAGGAACCCCCACGCACATGGCGCCCGAGCAGTTTCGGGATACGAAGCATGTGGATGTTCGGGCTGATGTTTATTCCTTCGGCGTAATGCTGTTTCAAATGCTAACCGGACAATTCCCATTTCGTGGACGGAGTTGGCGGGAGTTCGAACGGCTTCACAAAGCGACGCCGGCGCCAGTGCTGGACGGGGGACCCTCCGCTGTCAACGCTGTCCTCCAGCAATGTCTAGCGAAGGCGCCCGAGCAGCGGTTTGCCGATTTTGGAGCAGTGCGGGAGCGGCTGGCACATATTTACGAAAAGTTGACCGGTGAAGCTCCAGCGCGGCCTGCCAGCGGGGCGGAGCTTGAAACTTACGATTTTATCAACAAGGGGCTAAGCCTATTTTACCTGGAGCGGCCCGAGGAGGCATTGGCCTGCTATGACCGCGTCCTGGAGGTCAATCCGCGTTACGAACGGGCCTGGACCAGCAAGGGGAATGCGCTGAACAAGCTCGGGCGGCTGGACGAGTCGCTAGCTTGTTATGTGGGCGCGCTGGAGCTCAATCCGCGTAACGACCTCGCCTGGAACATGAGGGGTATCGTGTTGAAGAACCTCGGGCGGATGGATGAGGCACTGGCCTGTTACGACCGTGCCCTGGACCTCAACCCGCGCAACTTTGAGGCCTGGACCAATAAAGGGTCGGCGCTGAACAAGCTCGGGCGGATGGAGGAGGCGCTGACCTGTTGCGATCGCGCCCTGGAGATCAACGCGCGTGGCGAGATGGCCTGGAACAATAAGGGAACCGTGGTGAAGAACCTCGGGCGGGCAGATGAGGCGCTAGCTTGTTATGACCGTGCCCTGGAGATCAACCCGCGTCACGAGCTGGCCTGGAACAACAAGGGGGTCGTGCTGAACGCGCTAGGACGGATGGAGGAGGCGCTGGCCTGTGGCGACCGTGCCGCGCAGCTCAACCCGCGCGACTTCGAGGCCTGGACCAACAAGGGGGTCGTGCTTAACAAGCTCGGGCGACCTGAGGAGGCGCTGACCTGTCACGAGCGCGCCCTGGACCTTAACCCACGCAACCTGGAGGCCTGGACTGGCAAGGGTACTGCGCTGAACAAGCTCGGGCGGATGGATGAGGCACTGATCTGTTACGACCATGCCCTGGAGATCAATCCGGACTACGAACTGGCCCGGAACAACAAAGGCATCGTGCTGAATAGGCTCGGGCGGTTGGAGGAAGCGCTGGCCTGTTATGACGGCGTCCTGAAGATCAACCCGCGCAACGAGCTGGCCTCGAAAAATAAGCGGATCGTCCTGAACAGGCTCGATCGACCGGAGGAGGCGCTGGCCTGTTACGACCGTGCCCTGGACCTTGACCCACGCAACTCGGAGGTTTGGACAAGCAAGGGAAATGCGCTGAACAAGCTCGGGCGGATGGATGAGGCACTAATCTGTTACGACCGTGCGCTGGAGATCAATCCGGACTACGAACTGGCCCGGAACAACAAGGGCATCGTGCTGAATACGCTCGGGCGGTTGGAGGAGGCGCTGGCCTGTTATGACGGCGTCCTGAAGATCAACCCGCGCTATGAGTTGGCCTGGATCGGCAAGGGTGATGTGCTGTACGGACTCGGGCGATCGGAGGAGGCGCTCGCCTGTTACGACCTTGCCGCGGACGTCAACCCGTATACGCTGGCCTGGGACCACAGAGCGAACGTGTTGAACAAGCTCGGCCGGTGGGAAGAGGCGCTCGCTGATTATGGCGGAGACCCTCAATACGATGCGGCTTGGAAGGCCAGGGGTGATGTGCTGCACGGGCTCGGGCGATCGGAGGAGGCGCTGGCCTGTTACGACCGTGCCCGGGACCTCAAGCTCAACCCACGCACCTCGGAGGCCTGGACCAGCAAGGGGAATACGCTGAACGAGCTCGGGCGGATGGATGAGGCACTGATCTGTTACGAGCGTGCCCTGGCCCTGGCTTGTTATGAGGCCGTTGACGGGGGATCGGCGACCCGCGCTACCAGTCTGGCCTGGACCAGCAAGGGGAATGCGCTGAACAAGCTTGGGCGGGTGGATGAGGCACTGATCTGTTACGACCATGCCCTGGAGGTCATTCAGCACGATGCCCTTGTTGTTCCGGGCCAGTTCGTAGTCCGGATTTTGGAGGAGGCACTGGCCTGTTATGACGGCGTCCTGAAGATCAACCCGCGCAACGAGCTGGCCTGGAAAAATAAGCGGATCGTCCTGAACAAGCTCGGGCGGCCGAAGGAGGCACTGGCCTGTCACGACCGTGCCCTGGAGCTCAATCCGCCTAACGAGCTGGCCTGGAACAATAGGGAGACGGGCGCAATGACGATTCGCATCCTTTATAACTACCAAGGCACCCTACGCACCTTCGAGCGGACGGGAGCGCAGGTCATCATCGGGCGCCCGGACCAAGGCGTTTCCGTGGATCTGGATCTCACGCCCGACCTGGCCGTGTCGCGGCCGCACGCTCGTGTTTCGGTTGAAGGTGGCCACTGCTGGATCGAGGACCTCGGCAGCGCGCGCGGCACCTTGATTTCCGGAAAGGACATCAAAGGCCTGGGGAAGACAGGGCTCGGGCCTGACGAAGAGATTCAGATCGGGAGCACCACCCTCCGCGTGGAAATCGCCGGGAACTCGCCCGCCGAGCAGGTTCCAGTCGATCCCACACGAGCGATTCCCCCCGATCCTCCCCCTCCTGAGGCGCAGCTTGAGATCGGGCAGACCATGGCGCCTGATGCTCCGGCATTTGCCACACCGGCGCCCGCGAACTCCGATGTCTCGCGGCGACTAGCACTGCTCTACGAGCTGCCCCTGCAGTTCGCCGAACAGCCTGGGCTGGAGTCGCTTCTTCAAAGAATCGTTGAGCAACTTGTCGGAATCATTCCTGGCGCTGCGCGCGGCGCGGTGCTATTACGACACCGAAGCAGCAACAAACTCCTACTCAAAGCCCACGTCCCACTCGGGGAGCCCGCCATCAGCATGACGCTTGCACAACGGGCGATGGAAAAGCGGGAAGGGTTCATTTGGCGTCGGGCGGAAGAAATCACCCCGAGCATGTCAGAGTACTCCTGCATGTCCGGAATGTACGCGCCGCTCCTGTGGAAAGATGAGGTCCTTGGCGTCGTCTGCGTCGATAACCCCAGTTGCAGGCGGCCGTTTGACGAGGAGGATCTACGGCTGTTGTTGGCCGTCGTTCGTTATGCAGCCATGGCTGTCGCTAATTGTCATCTACAGGAAGAGCTGCACGAAAACGCGGCGCTGCTGGCTCGGCTCCTGACCAACTTTTCTCCAAGAATTCAGGAAAACCTTCTGAAAAAAGCGCGCCAGGGTAAGTTGCGCCTCGGTGGAGAGAGATCCGAGGTCACCATCCTTTGCTCAGATATCCGCGGCTTCACGCGCATGAGCGCTACCATGGACGCCTCCGATGTCGTGGATATGTTGAACGACTATTTCGCCGCGCTGGTGAACGCGATCTTCCGATATGACGGCACCGTGGACAAGTTTGTAGGAGACGCGATCCTGGCGGTCTTCGGCAGTCCGGAGCCGGACGCAAAGCAACACGAGAACGCCACTCGTGCGGCGCTCGAAATGCAGGTGTCGGTGAAAAGGGTGAACGAGGAGCGTCAGGCGCGCGGGCTCGTCACCTGTGACATGGGCATTGCCATCCACTGCGGTGAAGTCATACATGGCTTCATCGGGTCGGCCGAGCGGATGGAGTTCACGGTGATCGGGGACACGGTCAATACGGCGGCTCGCTATTGCGACGGCGCACAAGCCGGAGAGATCCTCATCAGCCCCGAGATGCACCAGTACATTTGGAAAGTCATCCAGGCAGAGTCTGTCTCGATTCCTACCAAGCATGAAGGCAGCCTCCGCGGCTATCGCCTCAAAGGCTGGAGGCAGAGTTAAGGCAAAAACAGATGGCCGTTGGTGTTGCGTTCATCGCCGATCGCCTGTGTGAAGCGCTCCCACACTGCGGTTCTGCAAGGGTGGTTTGCCTATCCCGAGGTTGGGTGACCTCCTGCTCGGAATGCGGTTCTGCTATCCGATAACCTGCGATTCGTCGGCGCTGGAGTTCAAACGATCACGATTCACTGCACCTGTCCTTTCGGCGGCGGTGGTCCCGACCGTCGGCTGGTTCTGGAACTCCGCCCATTTTCGAGCCGCTTCGTCGTCTTGCCCATGGATCAGCGGCCGCACTCGGCGCGTGGATCGTCCTGCTGGTGGTATCCCTTTACCTCGCCATCATGATTTCGAAGCCCGATATCGAGGGTCTGAACTATTTTGGGGACACACTCATGTTCGGCGGTGTCTTGTTGGTCGCCTCTCTCGCGTACGGCGTCGCGCGGAAGTCACGCATCTCCTGACGTCGCGATGCTTCGATGCCTTTGCCTGGCGAACCGGTAGCCTCTTCATAGCGAACGCCAATTAGTCCCCGTAAACCCTCGACCGTCCCGCTGGTGTCCGGGTGGCCGGCAAACCAGCCAAGTAGCGTGAGCGGCTTTGCCAGGACGAATCCGCTTGATTCGCCGCCAAACCTCCTACAATCAGACTTCTGGCCCTTGTCACCCAAATCCGAGCTTCGTACGAGTGGCGCGCCATCCGGACGGAGTCCGCGGAGATAATCGGAATCACAGACGTACAGCCCGTGCGGGCCGAGGGGATGAACATCCCGTTGCTCGCTCCGCAACTATCCCCGCGCGGCCAAAACGATCGAGACACTGGCAATTTGAAAGGACAGATTATGATCGACCACATTATCCTGACCGTACGCGATGTAGATCGCTCGTTGGCGTTCTACGAAGCATCGCTGGCGCCTCTGAACATCAAGTTCTTTTTGCCGTACAAAGGAGAGAACGGTCATCCCGATTTATGGGGATTTGGCGATGGAAAGAGAGCATTCTTCTGGCTCAAGCAGGGCAAACCTGATCCGCAGGCCATTCATTGGGGATTCAAGGCTAAAACCAATACCGCAGTGGACGAGTTCTACGAAGCGGCAATCGCGGCCGGAGCGAGGGATAACATTTCACCGCGCGCGCGGTTGGAATACTATCCGGGATATTACGCCGCGGATGTCTTCGACCCGGATGGGTATTCGTTCGAGGTCGTCCATAAGGGTTAGCGAAAGGTGTCTCCGATCGCCGAACCTCCCAGGGCAGTCAAAAAGGGGGCATGAGGTGTCCGACAGCTCTCAGAAAGGCGCAGCAGTATTAGTTCGCCAGCTTAGTGAACTGTGTGTCGTCAACACGTACGAAGGCGGTCGCGATGAATGCGGCCGCCGACCTCTAATACGAATGGCGCGTCACTCGCCCGGCGAGCTGCAACTTCCCACAACGCCGTTCTCGAGAGTTGCTGAACGCATACGAGCGCGGATTGGGTGAACACTACGGCGTTTACACGCGAGCGATCCTGACTGGGTCGGACTATAGCCGAAAATAGCCCTGGAGCCAGCTCGCAATTTGCCCTTGCTCGGGGCCTGGAATTTTCATGTGCTGTCTGGCTAACCTTCGTTAGGTGGATTGGCGTCGGCGAGGGAATCCCTTCGCCGAGGCCTCGGAGCCTGGTGGTTCACGGAACGGTTCCACAGGAATGCGCTCGTAACACACGTCCAGCACGGTCAGGTACTCTGTACCGCGCGGCGCTTGGAGAACTACGCTGTCGCCCGCTGCCGACTTCATCAACGCCCGCCCCAGAGGCGATACCCAACTGATGTGGTTGCGGTCGAGATCGACCTCGTCGGTGCCCACGATGCTCACCACTCGTTCCGCTCCCTCGCCATTGGCATAGCGCACGGTCGCTCCGAAGAATGCCCTCGCCGCCGCTTGCCCCGCTCTCGGAGTTTCCGGGTCCACCACTTCCGCGGCTTCGATTCGCTTCGTGAGAAAGCGAATCCGCCCATCGATCTGCCGCAGCCGCCGCTTGCCGTAGTGATAGTCGGCATTTTCACTGCGATCGCCGTTACTGGCAGCCCACGCCACCACCTCCGTCACGGCGCGGCGTTCCCTGGTGAGCAGAAACCGGTGCTCATCTTTGAGGCGTTGTAGCCCGCTCGGCGTTATGTAGTTCTTGGATGGGGCCGCGGGCTCGTCCGCTTGTGGTTTTCTGGTAAACCCTTTTCGCATCTCGCAAGTCCTTCCAGCGCGAATCCAGTGGGCGCCACAACGCTCTGAGGAAATGAGCAGTGCCATTCGTCATACGTCGTCGGATCGATTCTGCCCTAAAACCGGTAGTGTCTCAGTTTGAATTTCTGAGCGCAGCCCGTCGGGCAAGTCGCGCGCTTAAGCAGGAACGTACGTCAACCGAATGAAGTCATCGGCGACTACATCGCTGGCCACCAGGTGGAGCGGCGGTCGGGGGCCGGCGAAGAATGGCTGGCCGCCACCAAGCACGACGGGGCGGAGGTAGAGTCGATACTCATCGATAAGACCGGCCTCGGTCAGACTTTGCGCCAGGACTGGTCCGCCAACTTGAATCTCGCCAGCTAGCTCAGCCTTCAGCCGGCGTATCACCTTCTCGAAATCATCCGCGACAAGCGTGGCGTTGGGGCCCACTGATTTGAGCGAACGCGACACGACCCACTTCGGCTGGCTCCGCCACGCCACAGCGAAGTCGCGCTCCTCGGCGTCCCAATCAGGAAGGTCTTCGTCCCAATAACGCATGATCTCGTACATGCGGCGGCCGTAGATGAGGCCCGTCAGGCCACGCACCAGCTCGATGAAGTGACCGAAGACCGCGGGCGCAGGCGGTCCAAGCCTCATGTGGTCGACGTAACCATCCAGGGACTGGTTCAATCCGTAGACAAGTTTTGCCAAGCTGCAGATCTCCCTCCCACGTTCTTCAGAATAGCTTGAAGCCGACGTCGCGCGGAGGTGAGGTTGAACACTATCTGCGCGCCGCGTTGTAGGTGTGACCAATAACCAGAGGTCCCTTCCCAATCCTGAGATTCAAACTGAGACACTACCCAAAATTGGCGCTTAGGCACCAAGAGAGCTTGCCACGTGCAAATTTCCTGTGAATGATCTCCGTCCCCTCGCGACTGGGCAGTGTCCTAAAAGTGCGTTGATAGCAAGTCCGCGATGTCCCAAACGGTCTCAGTGACTCCAGCCTGCATCGCCGGGGCTACGCGAAGAGACTTGTGAACGCGGCAGAAGTTGGAGTAGGGCGAAGTGCAGGCAGGGCGCGGCCAAGCGCGCACGTTTCGTCACAGCTATAATGTGCGCTGTGAAAAACTCTCTGTTGCTATTCGTGATTGCGGGCGCTGTATCCTTCGGTGCCGATCCCATTGCAGGTGTATGGAAACCCACTCAGTTAGAAAGGTGGAAGGGATACCAGGAGGACCGGAAGTCACATCTGCTCATCGTCGAATCGGCAGGAAAGGACCGATACCGCGTCACCGTCACAACACTCGATGGCAAGAACGTCATCACACCAGCGGTTGTCGAAGTGTACGACGGCGAAGAGTCGAACGGCGATCGGCCCGGCGTAAAAAGGAAAATGGAACGCATTGACGAGCGCCATCTCAGAGAGACGTATACGGGCCCGAAAGGGGTGACGGTTGAAGACATCGTCACGTCACCGGATGGCACAATCTCAACGATCACCGACAACGGGATGGGAACAACCACCGGTCGGACTGTCGATAATTGCGCTATTTATGAGGGACAGCCAGAGAAACAGAAATAGGACTGCTCAGTGGCGGCGTGCTCCGTCAACGCACTTTTAGGACACTACCCGCGACTGGATCTTCGTATGCAGAAGCCGTGAAAGATTTATGGCCCCCACCTTTTGCTTTGAATTAAAGGTTGTGCACTACTCGTGGCTCTTCGCGTTGGGGTCGGGAGCCGGGGTTGGGATGCGTGGGAGCATCTCTTCCCGGGTGGCTGCGTTGTAAGCAAACCACGCTTCGATCATGGAACTCTGCATCACATCGTCCTTCTGCACGCGGTCATAGGTGTCCGCGTTGGAGTGGTGGGTACGAGTACCGTACTCCAACCCATCCTGCTGAAAACCGATGCCGTTCAGGCCGATCCACGAAAAGGCGGACGAGTCCGTGCCACCAGGGCTCGCGGTGGGTCTGAACTGATCCCCGCCAGAAACAGCAACGATATGCTGGTCCTTGATAGGTTCAATCCAGGACTTGAAGATGGCCGCCATCTGCGGACTACCCCCCGCCGAGACTCCGCGGAAGCGGCCGGAGCCGCCGTCGTCGTTAAAGTACACATCCAGCTTGTCGTACTCGGGGGTCTTCACCATGGTGGTGCGTTGAGCGAAGTGCTGTTGCACGTAGGCGGTTGAACCGTAGACGCCCTCCTCTTCGCCGCCCCACAGGGCAACGCGAACCGTACGCGCCATGGGCTTGTGCAAAGTAGCCAAAATGCGCACTGCTTCCATCGCCACTGAAGATCCCGTGCCGTTATCCGTGGCGCCGGTGCCGCCCTGCCAGCTGTCAAAGTGACCGCCGAGCATGACGACTTCGTCCGGTTTGGTGGTACCCGGAATCTCGCCGATGACATTGAATGCGTTCTGATCTTCCTTCTGATAGTCGACAGCGATATCGAAGTTCAGCTTCGGCGTGATACCGTGCTGCACCAGGCGGACGAGGCGGTTATACTGCTCTGCCCCAATGGCGACGATCGGAGA
>Ga0182024_10003073_pt1 | contig 40358 bp, 33 predicted proteins | sample P32metaG_FD_120480 | JGI IMG/M metagenome (GOLD analysis project Ga0182024, IMG submission 120480) | Permafrost microbial communities from Stordalen Mire, Sweden - P3-2 metaG (Illumina Assembly) | ecosystem: Environmental > Terrestrial > Soil > Wetlands > Permafrost | place: Sweden: Stordalen...
AGCGAGGTCACTCAATTATCAGCCCAACCTCATTGCCCGGAGCCTGCAGAGTGGACGAACCCACACGCTGGGATTGATCGTTGCTGATATTTCGAATCCTTTCTTTTCCTATATAGCCCGTGTAATTGAAGATGAAGCCAATCGGCATGGTTATACGGTAATTATCGGCAGCAGCGACGAACAGGCTTCTAAATCCGCTTCCCTGATTGGCGCTTTCCTCAACAGGCAGGTAGACGGACTTATCATTGCTCCTGCGGAACAGACCGAAAGGCAGTTACAAAACCTGCTGAATGACCGTTTCCCTTTTGTATTGATAGACCGGTATTTCGATGGTATGAATGCTAACACGGTTCATATTGACAATTATCAATCGTCTTATCATGCGGTAGAAAAGCTCATCCGGAATGGATATTGCGGGATCGGCATGATGGCTTATGACACAGATCTTCCTCATATGCAGGAAAGAATCCGGGGGTATACTGCTGCTTTAAAGCAGAATGGAATCCGTGCCAGGCGCAATTGGTTGCGGAAAGCAGGATATACAAATCTGGACAAGGATGTACAAAATGGTCTCCGGGTAGTATTAACAGGGAAGGATGCGCCGGATGCATTCTTTTTTGCTACGAATTCCCTTGCTATATCCGGATTAAAATATATATACCGGGAAGGGATCAGGGTTCCGGAAGAGTTGGGAATCGTCAGTTTTGATGAAAGCGATGCATTTGATTTTTTTTATGCTCCGGTCAGCTATGTCCGGCAAAGTATTGAAGATATTGGAAAACGGGCGCTGGATATTCTGATGAATCAGATCAAAAACCCAAACGGAAAAAAGGAGCACGTCATTATCGAGACCAGACTTATCGAGCGGAAAAGCAGTGTCCGACCGGTCATTAAGTCTGCCTGATGATTCATTCAGAAGCAATTCTTAACCGTAAAAAATACAAAGGATGTGCTTATTGAGAAAATGTATTTCAGTCATTTTTATTGTCTGGATTATGATAACCACCGGTTGCGCAGATCATCCTTCGGGAAGCGGAGAAAAAAAGGATTCTACTTTTGCCTCAAGAACTTTCGGCTACGACCTTTCATTTCTGAAATCGCATGATGACGTGATTGTACTTTCAGATGATAAGGACCAGTCAAAACTGATCGTCTCCCCAAAATACCAGGCCAAGGTTTTTACTTCCACTGCTGGAGGTGACAGTGGTCAAAGTTTTGGCTGGATTAATTATAAGGCTTTTGCGGGAACGCCGAATGCACATATGAATGCCTATGGCGGCGAAAACCGGATCTGGCTGGGCCCTGAGGGAGGGAAGTATTCTTTATTTTTCACGAGGGGAAGCAAAATGGTTTTCGACAATTGGAAAACGCCCGCTGCTTTTGATACGGAAGCCTGGAACGTGATTTCAAAAAGCCAGGGGAAGGTTAGCCTCCGGAAAGAAATGTCGCTTCAGAATTACGCCGGAACAGATTTGCAACTGGTTGTGAACCGTTCTATTTCGCTGATCCCGCGCGGGCAGCTGTTTTCAATATTGGATCTCAGTCCGGATGATTCGGTGCAGGCGATTGGATATGAAGCACAGAATACAATTACCAATTCAGGTAAATTTGACTGGAATGAAAAAACAGGTATGCCCTGTATCTGGATGCTGGATATGTTTAAGCCATCTGAAAACACAGTCATCCTGATTCCTTACAAGAACGCATCTGATTCCGCATCAAAAATTGCTACGACAAATTATTTTGGAGAAATACCCCCTGCCAGATTGAAGCATAGCCATGGGATCTTATTTTTTAGAGCGGATGGTAGAAACAGGGGTAAGGTCGGCTTGGATCCTGGTCGGGCCACCAGGTTTGCCGGCAGTTATGATGAATCGCATCAGATACTAACAATTGCCTATTTTGACCTGGACGCTTCGGCAAAATATCTTAACCAGGAATGGAGCAGGGTCAAACCTTCTTTTTCAGGGGATGCAGTGAATGCTTATAACGATGGGCCGCTTGCGGACGGAACTCAGATGGGTCCATTTTATGAGATCGAAAGTGTGTCGCCCGCAGCATTCCTGAAACCGGGCGAATCCTTGTTGCACCGTCACAGCGTGTTCCACTTTACAGGTACGCAATCCGGATTAAATAAAATTACAGAAGCAGTTTTTCATATTTCCATTGATCAGATCAATGCTGCTTTCCAGGGATCTTAGCAATTCACTGTCAAAATTTTCACAGCATGAAAAAAAATATATTTGCCTGCCTGAGTATTAGCGTGGCTATCACCGCATCAGTTTCCGGTCAGTCTAAATTTAACGGGATCGAGGCGAACATGGGTAATATATTCCGGCTCTCGGATGCAAAAACAAGGTCAATCAGTCCTGAGAATTTCAATGGCGCCAAGGGAAAGGGCGGAATGGCAGCAGAAGGAACGGGTAAAGAAGCTGCACGTGACCTGGGCAAGGGATGGAAAATAAGTCCGTGTGTCGTGATCAAAGCCAAAACCACCTATACCGTGGCGGAGATCGAAGGACCAGGTTCAATCCAGCATATTTGGATGACACCTACCGGCGTATGGCGAAATTCCATTCTCAGGTTTTACTGGGATGACGAAGCCTCGCCCTCTGTTGAAGTACCCGTGGGTGATTTTTTCGGAATGGGCTGGGGTCAGTATTCGCCGCTGCAGTCGCTTGCGGTTTGTGTAAATCCGGGTAGTGCATTTAATTGTTATTGGCCTATGCCTTTTAAAAAGAAATGCAGAATCACGATGGAAAATATAGATGAAACTGAAATGGTTTTATATTACCAGGTGGATTATATTCTCACGGAGCTGTCTTCGGATGCTGCTTATTTTCATGCGCAATTCCGCAGAACAAACCCATTGCCTTACAAGTCCGATTATACCCTGGTAGACGGAATCAGGGGACGCGGGCAGTATGTGGGCACATACATTGCGCTCGGCGTGCATGGTAATGGATGGTGGGGTGAAGGCGAGATCAAGTTTTTCATGGACGGGGATACTGATTATCCGACGATTTGCGGCACCGGCACGGAAGATTATTTCTGCGGATCTTATGATTTTGATACGAGGAAGAAAAATGCGGCAGGCGTGGAGGTTTCTGAATTCACTGAATTCAGCACGCCCTATTCCGGTCTACACCAGGTAATTCGCGGAGACGGCCATTATGACGTATCGCAACGATTCGGCATGTATCGATGGCATATTAAAGATCCAATTCGTTTTGAAAAAGATCTTAAGGTAACTATTCAGGCATTGGGTTGGCGTTCCGGAGGACGTTACCTTCCGTTGCAAGATGATATTGCATCAACTGTATTCTGGTATCAGACCGAACCGCATAATCCCTTCCCGGCGTTGCCGGGCAAAGATGCGCTGGAAGTAAATTAGGCCGCATTGAAATCCATAAGGGCTTTCCGCCAAATATTTAAAAAAATAAAACGATCGCTCAGATGCATCAGCAAACCGACTATCCCAAAATAGGCATCAGGCCGATAATCGATGGCCGCCTTGGAGGTGTCCGGGAATCCCTGGAACAAACCACTATGAAAATGGCGAAAAATGTAGCGGCCTTTTATGAGCGCATTTTAAAATATCCAGATGGAACCCGAGTGCAATGTGTAATTGCAGATTCCTGCATTGGTGGCGTTGCTGAAGCTGCGCGCTGCGCAAGGAAATTTGAAAATAACCAGGTGGGCGTTTCGCTTTCGGTAACTCCCTGCTGGTGTTACGGGAGTGAAACTATAGATATGGACCCCTTGTTACCAAAAGCCATTTGGGGATTTAATGGAACCGAACGTCCGGGCGCAGTATATCTGGCGGCCGCTCTGGCGGCACATAATCAGATGGGTATTCCTGCTTTTGGTATTTACGGAAAAGACGTGCAGGACCTGGGAGATGAAAATATTCCTGAGGATGTTCAGGATCGCCTGCTCAGCTTTGCACGGGCAGGTCTTGCTGTCGCCCTCATGCGGGGCAAATCTTACCTGGCCGTAGGCTCGGTTTGTATGGGCATTGCGGGATCCATGGTAAACCCGGATCTTTTCCGGGAATATTTTGGCATGCGTAATGAATTCGTGGATTCCTCTGAAGTGCTGCGTAGAATTGAGAAAAAAATTTATGACGATATGGAATTTGAGAAGGCCGTTGGCTGGGTAAAAAATAATTGTAGGGAGGGCGAAGATTTTAATCTTCCGGCGAAACAATTTTCCCGTGAACAGAAAGATAAAGATTGGGATTTTGTAGTGAAGATGACCATGATCATCCGGGATCTGATGACCGGCAATGAGCGTTTGAAAGAAAAAGGTTTTGGAGAAGAAGCACAGGGTCACCATGCCCTGGTATCCGGATTTCAGGGTCAGAGACAGTGGACAGATTTTTTGCCGAACGGGGATTTTGCTGAAGCCATGTTGAATTCTTCCTTCGACTGGAACGGGATTCGCGCACCGTATATGGTTGCCACGGAGAATGATTCACTCAACGGTATGAGCATGTTGTTTAATTATCTGCTCACCAATACGGCCCAGATTTTCGCAGATGTAAGAACATATTGGAGCCCGGAGGCCGTAAGCAGAGTTTCCGGATGGAAACCAGATGGCGCGGCAGCGAATGGATTTATTCATCTGATCAATTCAGGTGCCTGCACACTGGATGGAACCGGCAGACAAAGCAAGAATGGTAAACCTGCCATGAAACCATATTGGGAGATCACACCTGAAGAAGCAAGTGAATGTCTTCAGGCGACCGTTTGGCACCCGGCCGCCAATGGATATTTCCGCGGGGGCGGATACTCATCCAAGTTTGTAACCGGGGCCGGGATGCCGGTAACCATGTGCCGGTTAAATCTGGTAAGAGGTATCGGGCCCGTTTTGCAGATTGCAGAAGGAGAAACAATCGGGCTGCCAGAAAAAGTGCATAAGATATTGGATGAAAGAACTGATAGAACCTGGCCCACAACCTGGTTCGTTCCGCGGCTGACGGACAGAGGTTATTTTAAAGATGTATATTCTGTAATGGCGAATTGGGGAGCAAATCATGGAGCGATCAGCTACGGCCATATCGGCCGCGATCTGATTTCGATGGCATCCATTCTCCGGATACCAGTTTGCATGCACAATGTTTCCGAGAAAAACATTTTCCGGCCCTCGGCATGGACTGCTTTCGGATCTGAACAGGAGGGCGCTGATTATCGCGCCTGTGCTGCTTATGGACCTCTTTATGGATGATTTGAACATCATAACACGATGAATATGAATTTGAGAAATGGAAATAAGGTCCAGGGCCTGCTCAGGGCCGCTGACGGATCCAGTTACCTGCGGCCTTTTATCATGATCACCAGCCTGTTCCTGCTCTGGGGTTTTGCGCATGGATTGCTGGATGTACTGGACAAACATTTTCAGAATACACTGCATGTATCCAAAGCGGAATCTGGCTTCGTCCAGTTTTCACTTTATATCGGCTATCTCGTAATGGCATATCCTGCAGGTTTGTTTATGAAGCGCTATGGATATAAAAAGGGAATCATATTGGGTTTGTCATTATTTGCCCTGGGCGCATTCTTATTTTTTCCCGCGGTAAAACTGGATTTAATTATTCATGCAAAGCTGGCCTTATTTGTTTCGTTCCTGATTGCCCTGTTTATTATAGCCTGCGGACTGGCCTGCCTGGAAACGGCGGCAAATCCATATACAACTGTGCTTGGTCCTTCGTGTGGTGCAGCCAGGCGAATAAATATCGCGCAATCATTCAACGGACTGGGATGGATACTCGGACCACTAATGGGCGGTTTCTTTATTTTCGGAGCCGAACAAACCGGAAATGCAGATAAATTTGATTCCCTGCTCAAACCTTATATGCTGGTTGGCAGTATTGTGGTGTTTGTTGCGATCATATTTGCTTTTACGCGACTGCCTGCTATCCAGGAAGAAAATGTGGAAGGTATAGAAGCAGATGCACCAACCCGGGAATTATTAAAACATCCATCATTCGTACTGGCCGTGATCGCCCAGTTTCTTTATGTTGCCGCTCAAACAGGCGTTAATTCATTTTTCATTAACTACGTAACGGAAACACTATCGGGCGTGCGGGCCACTATCGCAGGGATGATGGAGCACCTGGGATATTTCGGGCAAGTATTCATGCCCAAGAATGCAGAACAGGCGGCCTCGCTTATCCTCGCGTTGGGAGGTATGGGATGCTTCTGGATTGGCCGGTTGTTTGGCGCTTACCTGATGAAGTTCGTGCGGCCCCAGCGCTTGCTTGCTGTGTATGCAGTAATAAATGTTTGTCTCACCGCCATCGTGGTGATGCGACTGGGATGGATAAGCGTCATTGCGCTGTTCTCTACCTACTTTTTTATGTCGCTCATGTTTCCGACAATTTTTGCATTGGGCCTCCGGAATCTCGGCCCGCTCACAAAGAAGGCAGCTTCTTTCCTGGTCATGGCTGTTGCGGGGGGTGCCTTTTGCCCGCCATTGATGGGCGCCGTCGGAGATCATTTTGGGATGTCCGTCGCCTTTATTATTCCACTATGTTGCTTTGTTTTTATTGCATATTATGCCATGTCAAGAAAAAAAACATTAGATGAAAATGTGAATCAACCGGTTTTGAATCATCATTAAATGCATTTGCAGATGAAGGACCATCAAAAACGCAGGGCTTTCATAAAGACCCTCGCCCTCGGAGGAATAGGTGCGACAGCACCGATCCATTTGTTGCGTGCAGGAGAATCGGAACAGGCCGCACAAAAATTCGATGATACCGGAAATATTGAGCCCGGCGCTGAAAGAAAATTCAATGGTGACTATAAGGGAGATTATCTTAACCGACTGGCATTTCCCATTGGCGGCCTCGGCGCCGGGATGTTTTGTCTGGAAGGCACCGGCGCCATATCCCATATGAGCGTGGTAAACAAGCCCGGTATTTTTAATGAGCCCGCGATGTTTGCTGCTATCTGCGTAAAGGGATTAAAAAATGGCGCTAAGGTACTGGAGGGACAGGCACCGGAATGGAAATATTTTGGGCGGCGCGGAAGTGGAAACGGTCTCGAGGGTTCTACGCTGGGCCTTCCGCGTTTTAAAACTGCAGAATGCAATATTCGATTTCCTTACAGCACTATCCGTTTGAGTGATCTTGAATTGCCGCTCCAGGTGCAGATCACCGGATGGAGTCCTTTTATCCCGACGGATGAAGATAATTCCGGACTGCCTGCAGGCGCGCTTGAATATCGGTTCGTAAATAAGGGAAAAGAAAAGCTTGACCTGATATTTTCTTATAATTCAAAAAATTTTCTTGCCGTTGAGGGAAATACCCTAAATACTATCGAGGCATTTCCCCTCGGCTTCATACTAACCCAGCAAGGCACAAAAGAAAAACCGAATGCTGAAGCAGGTTTTGCCATTTTTACCAACGAGGATAGTACAGTAGTTGATCATTGCTGGTTCCGCGGAGGTTGGTGGGATCCATTGACTATGGCATGGAATAATATCCGCGAAGGACGCGCCCAGGCTGTTGCTGCCGTTGCGAAAGACGCCGGCGGCGCTTCTCTTTTTGTTCCTTTTTCCTTAGCTCCGGGATCTTCAAAATCTATCCGGGTAATGATGGCCTGGTATGTACCTGAAACGGATCTGCATATCGGAACGCGTGTGCCTGAAGAAAAGAAAGACTGCAATCCGGAAACAGGATGTTGTGCGGGGCCGTCCGACCTTGGAGTGGCCAACGGGAAGCAAAATCCTTCTCCAAATTATAAACCCTGGTATAGCAGCAAATTCAATGATGTAAGGGAAGTGGCTGACTATTGGAACAAAAATTATGCAGACCTAAACAAAAAATCAACTCTTTTTAAAGAAGCATTTTATTCCAGCACGTTGCCTTCAGAAGTATTGGAAGCAGTTGCAGCAAATCTGACAATTTTAAAATCTCCAACTGTTCTCAGACAGTACGATGGTCGCCTATGGAGTTGGGAGGGATGTGGTGACGATGAGGGATGTTGTCACGGGTCCTGCACGCATGTTTGGAACTATGCACAGGCTATTCCGCATTTATTTCCGTCACTGGAAAAAACCCTGCGTAATACAGAATTTTGTGAGAACCAAAATCACGCGGGTCATCAGGGATTTCGTGCGAATTTGCCGATCAGCCCGTTGAAACATGATTTTCACGCGGCGGCTGACGGACAATTGGGAGGAATCATGAAAGTATACCGCGAATGGCGAATCAGTGGAGATAATAACTGGCTGGGCAGAATTTATCCCATGGTTTGTGTGAGCATGGATTATAGCATCAATACCTGGGATCCAAAACACAGGGGTGTAATTGAGGAGCCGCACCACAATACATACGACATAGAATTCTGGGGACCTGATGGCATGTGCTGCAGTTTTTATCTTGGTGCCCTCACGGCGATCACCAGGATGGGAAATTATCTGAAGAAGGATGTGCGTAAATATCAGGAATTATATGAAAAGGGCAGAAACTACCTGGAAACTCAGTTATATAATGGAGAATATTTCTTCCAGGATATCGAATATAAAAACCTGAATGCTCCTGATCCGTCTACAGCACTATCTTTTGGCGGCGATTATTCTCCGGAAGCAAGGGAAATATTGAAAAAAGAAGGACCGAAATATCAATATGGCAACGGTTGTTTGAGCGATGGTATATTGGGCGCCTGGATCGGCAGCATGTGCGGACTGGATTCTTTTATTGACCCTCTAAAAATCAAAAGTCATTTACTCGCCGTACACAAATACAATCTGAAAAAAAATCTTATAGACCATGCGAATCCGCAGCGGCCCGATTTTGCCCTGGGCAAAGAAGGCGGCCTCCTGCTCTGTACCTGGCCAAAGGGTGGCAAGCTCTCACTGCCTTTTGTTTATAGTGATGAGGTATGGACAGGTATTGAATACCAGGTGGCTTCTCATTTGATCCTTACAGGCAGTGTGCAGGCAGGGTTAGAGATTGTTCGTACCTGCAGGGAGCGGTACGACGGAAGGATCCGGAACCCGTTCAATGAATATGAGTGCGGTCATTGGTATGCCCGGGCCATGTCCAGCTACGGACTCTTGCATGCGCTTACTGGTCTCCGTTATGATGCCGTTGATAAAATATTGTATCTGGATTCCCGAATTGGGGATTTTACCTGTTTTATTTCAACTGCCACGGGTTTCGGAACAGTGGGCATAAGTAAAGGAAAGCCTTCGCTTAAAGTTTTTTATGGAAATATTCCATTGATTAAGATGATCATGAACGGAAAAGAACTGAGTATATGATGCAGGTAGAGAAAGATACAGTGGTAATCATCCGATATATCATGAAAAACAGCCGCGGCGACCTGTTGGAAAATACCATGGAGGGCCCTCCAGCCAGCTATGTTCATGGAAGTTCCGGAATATTAAAGATCCTGCAGAGCCAGCTGGAGGGATTAAGGATCGGAGAAAGTAAACAAATTTTCTTATCCCGGCAGGATGATCCAGTAGGAGATGATTTCATATTTGACGTTCTGATTGAAAATATAAGGGCCGGATTGCCGCAGGAGATTAAGCTCGGATATCCTCTTAATACGGTTCCGGTAGAATGTGCGCCCGGTTGTATTTGCTACTATTAAAATAATGCTGATGAAAATTCATCTCCTGGGTGGTTTTTTTAGGAAGCGGAAAAACAACTGCCATACAATCCGCGATCCGGGTTCTGGGGGACCAGGGAGTTAAATGTGGCGTCATAACGAATGACCAGGGAATCAGACTGGTGGTCGCTGATCTTTTAAGCAAGGTTATCCTATCTCGGCTCATCATATCGGATAATAATTATGAATTTTCCAAGATTAGCTGGTGATTTCAGTGATGCGACAGGATTTATTTTGGTTTTGAATGGAGCAGATATTAAGATCTGGAAGATTGGAAGAATAAATAGAAATTTGTTAAGCCAATTAGCTTATTTATGGGGATTAATAGTCATATCCGATGCAGCCTGTTTTAACACCCGGGGTTGAACTTCGGGAAATCCAGCACAGGCTCGCGCTGAATGATCCTGCTGCCCTCCGGCAGTTGTACGGGATCTTCAGCGATAAACTCTTTCAGTTTGCCCACGCTTTGTTGCGTTCAAGGGAAATGGCAGAAGAAGTGGTTGAAGATGTTTTCATTCAGGTGTGGAGAAAAAGCCAGCGGATCAGTGAAATAGAGAACCTTCCATTTTATCTTTATACCTCAACGCGGAATTTTTGTTTTAATTATCACCGGAAATATCACCGGAACCGCCCCATGAATATTGATGAAGTAGAATTGCCCTACTATAAAATAGAAGCAACCGCAGAGGAACTGATGATAGTAAATGAAATGTTGCAGCAGTTCCATAAGGCATTAAATGCATTACCGCCCAAATGCCGGTTAATTTTTAAGCTGATCAAGGAAGAAGGCTTGAAATATAAAGAAGTGGCAGCGTTGCTGTCTATCAGTCAGAAAACGGTGGAGGCTCAGATGGGGATAGCTTTTAAGCGGATTTCTCAAAGTATCCCGCTTCAGGTAAGTACTTCGCGCGACAGCAGCCGCGTCCGGTAATACGATTTTAATAGCGTACTGCGGGTCGTTCAGGTTTGAATGGAATCCCTTCATTTTTTATTTTTTTAAGGGTATGAGCTCTTCTTGGTTGTTATAGTCAGGAGCAACCGTTCTACTTATGGATTCAGAAAGAATCTGGATATTACTCGCCCGCAAAAAAGCCGGGGAAGCCAGCCCGGAGGAATTGGCGGAACTGGAATCCCTTCAGGGGAACACAGCCTATTCCAATGAAGTGATGGATAAGATCTGGGATTCCCCGATGCATTCTTTTCCGGAAATGAAAATTAACCCGGGTCATTGGGACCGTTTAGAACACCGCATCCATCAGGCACCGGTTAAAAGATTATCACTGAAAATTGCGTGGGCTGCTGCAGCCTGTGTGCTGAGTATCGGGATTAGCTGGCTGGTTTTTATATACAGATCTGACTTCAAAACAGAGAAACCGCTTACAGCCTCGCTGAATACGGTTACCACTAAACCTTCTTCCAAAGTGAAGCAGGAATTGCCGGACGGTACCCAGGTTTGGTTGAACGGGAATAGTCAGCTCACCTATTCAACTGTCGATTTTGGGAAAGCCAAAAGAGAAGTTGTACTTACGGGAGAAGCATTTTTCGATGTGGTAAAAAATGAAAAAGTGCCTTTTATTATTCATGCGATTAACGTGAATATTACGGTTAAAGGAACGGCTTTCAATGTGAAAGCCTATCCGAAGCAAAAAAATGTGGAGACTTCCCTGATCCGTGGCCTGATAGAGATTACCACAAAACAGGATCCGGAGAGAAGGATCATACTAAAGCCAAACGAGAAAATCATTATTCCTGAAGTGGAAAATGAAAAAACGAATTCGGATGCAAATAGCAGCCAGTCTTTGTACAGCATTGCCCGATTGCAGAAGGATAAGAACCAGGCCATTGCGGAGACAGTCTGGATGCAATCCCGGCTTGAGTTTGACAATGAATCATTTGAAAGCATCGCACCTAAAATGGATAGCTGGTTTTCCGTTTCCATTCATTTTAGGGACTCAGCGATTGCAAGCAGGCGTTTTTCGGCTGCAATTGAAAAGGAATCCCTCCAGCAGACACTGGAAGCATTGAAACTCTCTTATCCATTCAACTATCAAATAAAAGGCTCTGAAATATGGATCAGTAAAAAATAATTAAATCAGTTAAACCAATTACAAATGAAATAAACGGCTGAATAAAAAAAGGAGATGTGATGAGCATCTCCCCTCGAAGTAGATCAGGGGACGCGATACAGAATGGAAGCCTCTATCGCAGTCCCGATTCCTAACTTTTCATTTCAAATTTATGAAAAAATGGCCATTCTCCGTGCGCCATCAGCGCCGGAAAGCTTTACTCAAGCTACTGCTTATCATGAAATTAATCGTCTTTCTTTTAGTTATTGGCAGTGTGGAGCTTCACGCAACAGGGTATGCTCAGGTCAAATTGAGCCTGAACCTTCAGCATGTTGACATAAAGAAAGCCTTGCTCACCATCCAGAAGAAGTCACCTTACCGGTTTATGTACAATGATGATCTGCTTCCGAGGGATGCGAGAGTGACCATTCAGACTAAGGAGGCTGGAATTGATGAAGTACTGAACATGATATTTGCCAGTACTTCACTTACCTACACAATACTGAAAAACAACCTGGTTGTGATTTCTTCATTGGAAAAGAAGGATGATATTCAGGTAACCGTGAGCGGCACCGTGCAATTGAGGGACAGGGATGGCCAGATGAGCCGGCGTGCAAACATCACGGTTATTGAAAAAGGGACGTCCCGGGGTACGGTAACCGATGAAAACGGTGCGTTTTCTCTGGCTGTAACCAACACGGAATCCATCCTGGTAATCTCCTATGTAGGTTATAGAACGATTGAATTTCCGTTAGCAGGTAAAACCACGGTAAATATTGTTTTGGATATTCAGGAAAATCAATTGCAGGATGTGGTCGTCACCGCCCTTGGAATCACGAGGCAAAAAAAATCACTTACCTATGCAACGCAAACACTGAAAGGATCTGATGTAAGTGACACAAGAGAAGTTAATATCACCAATGCGATGGACGGGAAGGTGGCCAATATGACCATCAGCAAAACCAATGCGGGCCCTGGCAGTTCAAACAGGATCATTTTCAGAGGAAACCGCTCCATTACCGGCGACAACCAGCCTTTGGTAATAGTGGATGGTGTGCGGATAGACAATACACCCAAAGCATTTACAGATGTTACGGGTAATATTCAATTATCGAGAGATAATGGAGACGGGATCTCAAATATAAACCCCGATGATATCGAATCCGTCACCGTGTTGACCGGCGCATCTGCTGCAGCCTTATATGGATCGGATGCGTCAAACGGTGCAATTATTGTCACTACAAAAAAGGGAAGATACGGGAATGGTATAGGCATACAGATTTCAAGTTCTGTTAATATGGAGAATCCCCTGATTCTTCCTAAATATCAAAATGTATACGGCCAGGGTATAGGAGGAGATTTTGCATTGGGCAGTGACCAGAGCTGGGGAGCGAAAATGGCGGGCCAGCCGATTTTGGACTGGACAGGGAAAACGCAGGCGTTCTCTCCACAACCAGATAATGTGAAGGACTTTTTCCAGACCGGTACTGAACTCATCAATTCAATAGCCATTTCAGCCGGCAATGAAAAATCACAAACCTATTTTTCTTACACCAATACTTCCAGTAGGGGAATTATACCTAATAACACTTACAAAAGGAACAACCTGAACCTGAGGCAAACAACACTGGTGGCTAAAAACCTCACCCTCGATTTAAAGGCGAATTACCTGGTGGAAGATATCGGCAACAGGCCTTTTGCCGGAGCTGCCAACCATGCCCTAGTAACGATCCTTTCGATGCCCAGGAGCCTGCGGATTAGCGACATCAGGAATTATGAAACCATCGATCCGACCGATCTTTCGCTGAAACAGAATTATTGGGCCTCCAGTCCGCCAAACTTTCAGAACCCTTACTGGAGTGCTTACCGGGACTTGTATGACCGCATCAGGAACCGCTTTATTGGCCTGGTTTCCTTAAAATATCAGATTACTCTGGCGCTGAGCGTTCAGGCAAGGACCAGTCTTGATTATTATACGGATGCCAGCCAGGAAGAAGATTACAGCGGCTCCTTCTGGCTTACAAAACCCGGCGGAAACTATGTGATCAATAAAGAATCTAACCGACAATTCAACAATGATCTCCTGATCAGTTACGTAAAGGATCTTTCCTCTAATTTCAATCTGAATCTGAATGCGGGGGTGAGTATCGAGCAATTCAATTTCGAAAATACCAATACGAATTCGGGCGGTTTGAATATTGCGAACGGCTTTTTCCTGGGGAACGCTCTTTCGCCTGTTTCTACCAATTCCATTGCCCGCACAGAAAAGCAATCCGTTTATGCATCAGCAGAACTTGGATTTAAAGACTATTTGTTTCTGGACTTGACTGGCCGCAACGACTGGAATTCCACTCTTCCCGTTCAAAATAATTCCTACTTTTTCCCTTCAGTAGGGCTGAGCGGAGTGATTAATGAGATGGTTTCACTGCCCGTTGCTATTTCGCTTTTAAAGGTAAGGGCATCGTATGCTTTTGTGGGAAATGGAACTGCCTTTAATCAAATCAAACCTTCTCCAACCCTGCAGGATGCCGGCAACGGAGGTTTTTTGCTTGTTGACCGCATTTTGCATGATGCTAATCTGAAACCGGAAGAAACCCATTCCTTTGAAACCGGGTTGGAATTAGGGTTGTTCAAAAACAGGTTTGGGGCAGAGTTCACTTTTTATCATACGAATACCATTAACCAGATATTGCAGATCGGGGTACCGAATCCTTCCGGGTATGCATTCCGTATTATTAATGCCGGCAATATCAGGAATCAGGGCGTGGAACTACTGCTGAACGGAAAGCCTGTAGACGGGCATGACTTCAAATGGACAATCTCAGTCAATTTCGGCCTGAACCGTAATAAAATAATAGCCCTTGATTCCCTGCAGAAAATGCCGCCGCTGTCTTCCCCGGAAACACTGGGTTTGATCGTTGCAGAAGAAGGGAAAGCATACGGCGGAATATATACAACCAGTTATCAGCGTAATAGCTCCGGACAAATAATGGTGGATAATACCACTGGCCTTCCGCTTGTAGAGGGTGATCAGACTAAATATTTTGCAGGGAACTATAATCCCGATTGGACGGGCGGAATAACCAATACGTTTCAATACAAGAGATGGAGCTTTTCTGTTCTGATAGATGAAAGGAAAGGAGGCATTATCATCTCCGGCACACAGGCCCTGCTGGCCTCCAATGGGGTTTCTCAAATAACTGAAGCAAACAGGGAGACCGGATTTGTAGTACCTAATTCAATAAAAGAGGATGGCACCAAAAATGATATTGTGGTTGCGCCGCAGGATTACTGGCAGTATATAGGGAAAACTAACCTGGTAGGAGAGCAATTTGTAAATAGCGCAACAAATATCCGTTTGCGGGAAGCCAGTCTTTCTTATAGTTTCCCCGCAAATATTATCGGCAAAACTTTTATTAAAGGAATCAGCTTAACCGCTATCGGAAGAAATCTTTTCTTCCTGAAGAACAATGCGAATGGGTTTGATCCCGAAACGGCCCTTGGAACCGGAAATAATCAAGGCCTGGAATATGCCTCTTTGCCAAGCACACGCAGTTATGGTTTTTATCTGAAACTAAATTTTTAACTCAAAAAAATAGTAATCATGAAACTTTTTTTTGAAAATAGATTACCGGTGCGTTTGATGGCAGCGATGATATTTTTTGGTTTGCTGATCATATCATCAACCGGCTGCACCAAAAAATTTGATCAATTGAATACTGATCCGACTTCTTTTTCCACGCTGCCTCCTGCTGCGCTTCCAAAAGCATTGGCCAGGGCGCAGTATGAAGGTGTGTATGGAGATCCCGGCGGTTATGAACTTATCCATAGCCTTTTTACTGATTTGTGGAGCCAGTTCTTTGCCGACGCGGGAGGCAGTGCGAGTGACAGGTATGTAATTAATCAGGATTGGATCATATCCCAATGGAACCTTACCTATACAGTAAACTGGCCATCCCTGAAACTGGTTATCGATGGTACAGAAGGCATATCACCTGCGGCGAATGCCATAGCCAAGATTTGGAAAGTTTATATTTTTCACCAGAACTCGGATTTCTATGGGCCTATTCCTTATTTCCAGGCAGGATTGGGAACATTGAGTATTCCTTATGACAGCCAGGAAAGTGTTTATATGGATTTTTTCAATACGCTGGATTCGGCTGTCACCGTATTAAAAAACACTGACCCTGCGCAAACACCCTTTGGAACCGATGATATGATTTATCACGGGGATATCACCCAATGGATAAAATTCGCCAATAGCCTGAGGTTACGGCTTGCTTTACGGGTTTCGGAAGTTGATCCGGCGACGGCAAAACAACAGGCTGAAACTGCAGTTTCCGGTGGAGTAATGCTCACTAATGATGATAATGCATTTGTTGATGTAACCTCTAATCCCAATTCATCAAACGGCCTTTGTGATGAAGCACCGTGGCAGAACATGCGTATGAGCGCTACGATGGAAAGTTATCTGAAGGGTTACAACGATCCGAGGATGCAACAATATTTTAGCCCCGCTGATCTGGACGGACAATTTCATGGGTTGCGGAACGGACTTGCTCCTGCTGATGTTACCAGTGCAACCGTCGTCGGTGGCCCTTTTGACGGAGCTGTTAATTTATCCAATATCAATCTGGTCAGATGGAATCCCAATACCGACGGTGTGACCAAATTAAATGTTATTTATTCTGCTGAGTCTTATTTCCTCCGGGCCGAGGGCGCGCTGAACGGTTGGAATATGGGTGGAAACGCCATTGATTTTTATAACCAGGGAATAACCTTATCACTGCAGCAATGGGGTATTACAGATAATACGGCAATACAAAATTATATGAACGGCACTACAACCCCGGCCCCTTTATCTGATTACCTGAATTCTCCCGCAGTTGCCAATATTCCAGTAAAATTTGCAACAGACCCCGCTACCCAGCGCCAGCAGATCCTTACTCAGAAATGGCTGGCCCTTTTTCCCGACGGCATAGAGGCCTGGGCTGAAGTAAGAAGAACCGGATTTCCTGTACTATATCCCGTTGTCCATTCAGATAATCCGGATGTTCCGACAACAGATATTATCAGACGGTTTACGTTTGTTGAATATGAATACGAGACCAATGGAAAAGCAACTCAGGCAGCTATTTCTTTATTAGGTGGGCCGGATAAAGCGAGTACTCACGTGTGGTGGAATAAATAAAGGAATTTTCAGAATTTAATGCCACTAGTATGAGGGGCCGAATTATTTACATATTCTTTTTGATCCTCCCATTTGGCAGCTGTTCCAGAAAAGCACCTCCTTTGTTTACCCTGCTTCCCAGTGAAACCACCGGCATAGATTTTAATAATGTCCTGAAGGAAAATGAAGATGCGAACGTACTGAACTATGCATACTTCTATAATGGCGGAGGTGTAGCTATTGGCGATATTAATAATGACGGACTTCCGGATATCCTTTTTACAGGTAATATGGTTCCGAACCGGCTTTATCTGAATAAAGGGAATTATGAATTCGAGGACATCACGGAAAAAAGCGGTATCGCAAGCATGCAGGGTTGGTGCACCGGAGCTACCATGGCCGACGTAAACGGAGACGGGAGGCTGGATATTTATATCTGCCGCTCGGCAGATAGCGATCCTGCCAAAAGGAAGAATCTGTTATTCATCAATAATGGCGACCTAACTTTTACGGAAGAGGCGGCAAAATATGGATTAGACGATGAAGGGTATAGTACCCAGGCCGTCTTTTTTGATTATGATAAGGATGGCGATCTGGATATGTTCCTGGTGAATCACTCCCTGCAACATTATGCAAGCGGTGATTTTGAAAACCCGAATCTGAGAAAAGAGAAAAACCCGGCGTTTTCAAATAAATTATTCCGGAACGATAACGGACATTTTACGGATGTTTCGCGTGAGGCAGGGATCAGTTCCAATGTACTCAGTTTTGGCCTGGGCGTTTCCGTTAGTGATTTTAATGATGACGGATGGCCGGATATCTATGTTACCAATGATTTCAATGAGCCCGATTATCTGTTCATCAATAATGGCAATGGAACTTTTACAGAGAAACTGCGGGATTGCATGGACCAGGTTTCCCTTTATTCCATGGGTTGTGATGCCGCGGATTTCAACAATGATGGAAAAATTGACCTGCTGACCCTGGACATGTTACCAGAAGACAACTGGTCGCAGAAAATGCATACGGGAGCAGAGAATTTTGACAAGTTCCAAATGTTATTCAATCAGGGGGTATATCCACAATATAGCCGAAATATGCTCCACCGGAATAATGGAGATGGCACGTTCAGCGAAATGGCTCAGCTTGCAGGCGTCTCAAATACTGACTGGAGCTGGTCTGCTCTTTTTGCGGACTTTGATAACGACGGCCAGAAGGATCTTTTTATCAGTAATGGTTATGCGAAAGACAATACCAATATGGATTTCATGAGGTACCGGATCAATCAGCAGATGCATGCAAGAGGCGGCGGCAATACAAAGGATATCATCCGGGATCTGATCGAAAAAATGCCTTCCATAAAAATTCCCAATTACATTTTCCGGAACAACGGAAACAGCAGCTTTACCAAAAAAACGGATGAATGGGGACTTAGCAAGGTTTCAGTTTCATCAGGCGCTGCCTATGCCGATCTGAATAATGACGGTGCCCTCGATCTGGTCATCAGCAATATCAATGAACCCGCTTTTATTTATAAGAATAACCTGAATGAACTGAACCCTGCCAACCATTATCTTAAAATAAAGCTCCTGGGTAAGGGTCAGAATGTGAATGGCATAGGCGCTAAAATTAAGCTTTATTGCAGGAATAATCTCTACTACCAGGAGGAAATGCCGGTTCGCGGATTTCAATCTTCCGTGGATCCTGTTCTTTGTTTTGGGCTGGGGGAATCAGATAAAGCAGATTCAGTAATTGTGACCTGGCCTGATGACCATGTTGATAAATTATTGCAGATAAAAAGTAACCAGACAATACTCATCCGCGAAGGATCGGATCCCTCACCGAAAAAGGCTGATCCGGCAAAATTTGAAAAACCTTATTTTTTACCTTCGAATACCATTTCTTTTTTGCACCGTGAAAATCATTTCAATGATTTTACCATTCAGCCATTGATGCCTTCATATCTCTCCCGACCCGGGCCCTGTATGGCGAAGGCAGATTTAAATCATGACGGGCTTGAAGACATTTTTGTTGGCGGCGCCAGGGGCCAACCGGGGATGGTATTTCTCCAAACCCCGGACGGTCATTTTATACCGATTGCCGAACCTGCAATAGCAAAGGATTCTTTATACGAAGATGTGGCAGCCATTTTTTTTGATGCGAACGGTGATGGCTATCCAGACCTCTACGTGGCCTCCGGAGGCTATGATCTTGAGCCGCATGACAGCTTATTGCAGGATCGCTTGTATTTGAATGATGGCAAAGGTCATTTCAGGAAGTCAGCCGACGGGCTCCCTCCGCTGCTTTTCAATAAAAGTTGTGTCAGGGCAGCAGACATTGACCATGATGGAGACCTGGATCTGTTTATTGGAGGGAGAGTAGTTCCCGGACAATATCCATTAGCGCCTCCGGATAAAATTCTCCTGAATGATGGCAGGGGACATTTTACAGATGCTACGGCATCTATTGCACCCGCGCTGGATCAGGAAAAGATGGGCATGGTTACGGACGCAGCATGGATTGATCTGAACCATGATCAGTATCCTGACCTGGTTCTGGTGGGCGAGTGGACGCCCATCAGGATTTTTATTAATGAAAAAGGAAAACTGGTGGACCATTCCGAAGAGTATATCCATTTTCCTTCTTCAGGTTGGTGGAACACTATCATGGCAGGCGACTTTGACGGAGATGGAAATACAGACCTCATCATCGGGAACCAGGGGCTGAACAATCAGTTTCATGCGAGTGAAAAGGAACCTGTCACTTTATACTATAAAGATTTTCAGGGTAACGGGAGACAGGATCCTGTTCTATGTTATTATATTAATGGTATTTCATATCCTATTTATTCGAAGGATGATTTACTTGATCAATTTCCCTGGCTTAAAAAGAAATTCCTCGCTTACGATACCTACGCTAAAGCAACAATCCATGATCTGTTTACCGATGAACAGTTGAAAGACGCCCATACCCTGAAAGCCGAAATGATGCAAACGGTTTATCTCCATAACAATGGACGCGGCGCGTTTGAACTTATTCCGCTTCCCATGGAAGCGCAATTATCACCCCTTTATGCAATAACAAGCATGGATCTCAATGGAGATGGTAAGCCAGATCTTGTTCTTGCAGGCAATAATGCATGGACGAGAATAAAATTCGGGCGGTACAGGGCAAATCATGGGGTAGTCTTGCTCAATGATGGAAAAGGAAATTTCCGGTATCTTAACCAGCGGTCTTCAGGACTTCATGTTCGTGGTGACGTTCGAAGTATGCTGAATCTTGCTACACGGAAGGGTGCAAGCCTGGTTTTTGGACTCAATGATGACTCAGTAAAAACGTATCTGTTCACTGGCAATCATTTTTGATTTTTTCCCCAAACCGATTGAAGGGTCCGGATCATAAGGCTCCGGAAGGCAGCTCCAGCTGCGGTGCTCATATGCATTATGTTGAAAGGGGAATCCGGGAAAAATATCTCAGTCATAGTAGTTAGCCCTTCATCCGCAAAAAGCTCAATCGACGCATTGTCCAAAACCACAGTAAAGGAAGCGTTTTCAATGTCGGCAATGCGTGGCCCATAATGTGTAACTGCAAAATGCGGATCAAAATCTGATCGTCCGGCCAGTGTCCGGTCGATATAATAGGATTTCTTATCCTGGTCGTAGCCGATACGCAATTTCTGGCCCTCGGGATTGCTGAACTGAATCGAAAAGGTCTTTAGCCCGGAAATTTTGAAATCTATCCGGGTAGGACCTGAGAGTGTAAATTCTTTTTCCGAAGAAATTTTTTCAAATCTTTGCGTCTTGCGGGTCAGCCTTTCCAGCGAAGGTACCGGGATCATCGTCGTAAAATATCTACCGTGAATTTTTTTTAAATTCAGGAGGCGTGGAATGGTCATGGCACTCCTCCATTTTTGAGTCGGAACACGTTGCGCATATTGCCAATTACTCATCCAGCCAAGAAATATTTTTTTATTCCCTGTATTGCTCCAGGTTATCCCTGCATAGTCGTCGGGCCCGTAATCTGCCCATTTGGTCACTGTATCCCTGCACTTAAAATCTTTGCCATCAAAATTGCCTACGAAGTATTGTGTGCCGGAGCCACCCTGAATTCCACCTGGATTCATGTTGACGATTAACAGCCAAATCTTTTTTCCGCCGATTGAAAAATGGAGCAGGTCCGGGCATTCCCAAATGCCGCCGTGTGCTCCCAGCCCCTGGCCGAACTCGCTCTCTTTTTTCCAGCTTTTCAAATTTTTTGATGAAAAGAACATGATCCGGTCACCGGCGGCCAGGGTCATTATCCATTTCTTTTCTTCCGGATACCAGCTGAGCTTTGGATCCCTGAAGTCTTTTAAGCCAGGCGTCCTTAACACCGGGTTTCCCGGGTATTTTTTCCACGTCATCCCCTTATCAAGACTATAAGCGATGCTTTCATTCTGAAACAGGGCGTTCTGCTGTTTTTCGCCAACTGGATCGTGTTGGGTAAATATAGCAACCAGCGGTATTTGCCCGTCTTTTCCTAACCCGCTGGTATTGCTGCTATCCACTACGACACTTCCTGAAAAGATATAACCGAGGGTATCAGGATAGAGCGCAATGGGCAGCTGGGTCCAGTGCATCAGGTCCCTGCTGATGGCATGTCCCCAATGCATCGGTCCCCAAACGGTACTGTCAGGATAATATTGAAAGAATAAATGATAAGTACCGTCAAAGAATACGAGGCCGTTGGGATCATTCATCCAATGCTCCCTGGGTGAAAAATGGATTTGTGGACGATAATGTTCCTTATAAAGGTCCTGTGCAGGGCTCGAAAAGGAGTCTGCAAGAATAATGGCCATCCATAGGCATATTCGCCGCATGGTACTTGTTTTGCTTTGAAAGTTAGACTTATTTCCTGCAACCCAAACTGGGTAAGGGTAAGGGAAATTCGGCAAAATGATAACTACCTCAAACCTTCCTCCATGAGCAATGGATCAATTAAAATGCCCGTGTACCTGAAATTGGCGCAGATTCTCATAGGCATAACCGTTTTCTTTTTTATTTTATATGCCGGCCAGGAGATTATAATTCCGCTGGTCTTTGCAGCTATGATCTCTATTTTGCTGAATCCGGTAATTTTATTTCTTTGCCGGAAAAAGATTCCCAGGGTAATTGCTATCCTGCTTTCCCTGACGGTTACGATGTTGCTTATCGCAGCCATTTTTTATTTCTTCATTTCCCAGATTTCGATGTTCAGTGAATCTTTTCCTTTGTTCAGCCAAAAATTCCTGGTCTTTTTTAACGATGCGGAGAGTTGGATTTCACACACGTTCAATGTTTCCAAGTGGAAAGTGGATGCCTGGGTAACGAAAACTCGAACACAGAGCATGAATAACGAAACAGAAGTGATTGGTAAAACCGTTGGTACGATAAGCGACGTATTGACCACATTTGTCGTCATGCCCGTATATATTTTCATGATGATTTATTATAAACCCCTATTAATGGAATTTATTTCAAAGCTTTTTCCAAAAGAACATCATGTGGTTGTTGTTGAAGTGCTTACGGAAACCAAGGGATTGATCCAGAGCTATCTTATCGGCCTGCTGATAGAAGGTATCCTGGTGGCCATTCTGAATTCCACTGCTTTGCTTTTACTGGGTATTCCTTACGCCATCCTGCTTGGTGTGATAGGCGCCCTGCTAAATGTTATTCCATATATAGGAGGAGTAATCGCGGTGGCGCTGCCCATGCTCATGGCGCTTGCAACCAGGCCACCCCTGAGCGCGCTGTATGTTTTGATTGCCTACGTGATCGTTCAGTTTATTGACAATAATTTCTTTGTTCCCAAGATCGTTGCTTCCAAAGTAAAGATCAATGCCCTGGTTTCAATTATCGTGGTCCTTGCGGGTAACGCGATCTGGGGTGTGCCCGGCATGTTTCTTTCGATTCCTCTCACTGCCATAATCAAAGTTATTTTCGACAGGATCGAACCTCTGAAACCTTTTGGGTTTTTGCTGGGCGACAATCAGCCGGATATCTCCAAACAATTTTTTGTAGTTAGTCGGCGTGCACGAAGTGCCGCTGGTGCGGCGGATCAAAAGAAAACTGCGAAATGACCGGCATTTAAAAGTTGTATATTTATAAAGATGTCAATTCAACGGTTAACAAAACAAGAAGCTATGAAGGCAATCTTTGGTTTGATCTTTTCATGTCTTATCATCGGAAACCTTTCTACGGGCTGCAATCAGCCATCTGAAAAAAACAAAGAAATCGTTGTTATGGAAAACGGAAACAGAAAAGTATTCGGTAACATCGGCTCGGATACGGTTTACAGCTATACATTACAAAACGGAAATGGTATCAAAGCCGTTGTTTCCAATTACGGCGGAACGCTGCTCGAATTATGGACGCCGGACAAATCGGGAAAATCTGGTGATGTCATTCTGGGTTTTGATTCCCTTGCAGGCTATCTCCAGAAAGCAAATCCTTTCTTCGGTGCATTGGTTGGTCGTTATGCAAATCGGATTGCAAACGCAAAATTCTCAATTGACGGGAAACAGTATGTCCTGGCGGCAAACGACCACGGCAATACCCTGCATGGGGGCATCAAAGGTTTTGACAAAGTAATCTGGACAGTGGATGCGGTAAATGATTCCAGTCTTGCTTTGTCTTACACCAGCCCGGATGCAGAGGAGGGATTTCCGGGAGCGCTTACAGCTAAAATAGTTTATACAGTTACGGGCGACAACGGACTAAAGATTGATTATACTGCAGTGAGCGATAAAAAAACGCCCGTTAACCTGACCAACCACGCTTATTTCAATTTATCTTCAGGAAAAGACTCCACGATCCTGCTGGAAGTGCTTACGCTTCATGCGTCAAATTATACTCCGGTAAATGCATCCCTGATTCCTACGGGCCAGATTGCGCCCGTGAAAAATACAGCAATGGATTTTTTAGCCGGCAAGAAAATCGGGAAAGATATCGGCCAGGTCAAGGGTGGGTATGATCATAATTTTGTAATTGACAAAAAGGATGATGGAATTGGCCGCGCGGCTTCAGTTTATGATGAAAGCAGCGGCCGTTATATGGAGGTATGGACCACTCAGCCCGGCGTTCAATTTTACACAGGTAATTTTCTTGACGGAAGCCTCACGGGGAGGGATGGGAAAAAAATTGTCCAGCATGCTGCATTGTGCCTGGAAACCCAACATTTCCCAGATTCACCAAATCAGCCGGGTTTTCCAACCTCCATACTGCAACCTGGTCAAACCTACCGCCAAACCACGATCTATAAGTTTTCTTTTAAAAAATAAGGAATAATTAAATGGGATCGGGTGTCAGCCTAACTGCAGAATGGCTTCGCGCACCCGGATAAGAAAATCGGGTTCATCGCAGTGGGTTGCGTTCTGCCCAATATCGAACTGAATAATTCGCCGGTCGTCCGGCTTTATACTTTCTGCATTGCCTTTATCGGAGAACGACTCTGATTTCAGTTGCAGCAGCACATGATATGAATCAGGCAATAGTGCATTATCCTGATCAACATTTTCGGCAACGGTAAAAATAAAATTATTTTCCGCAGTCAGTTTTGCCAAAAAGCGGTCAATTGTATCCGTTATCTCAGGATCTGCAGTATCGCCGCATAGACTCACCAATATGCGAATCCTGCTGCTCTTTGCTTTGGCATCAGAAAAAAGTAAGAGTAATAATATTGTTATTAAAAGAAAAAGAGTGAAAACGATGAGTATTTTCTGATTCATCCCTATTTTGTAGCCATTAGCGACCAATGTGCATTACGCAATTGCCATCCTAAAGGCGTTTGTTCAGCGATGCCCGTGAAATAGCCGTTTGCCGGCATTTTTTTCCCATCGACATATGTAATTTCTTCATGATAGGCCGAAGCAATACAAGCAAGCTTTGAAGTCAGCGGGTCAATCCGCATGTCATTCCAGGTGAGTACGATTTTATCCATGCTTTTGATCAGCTTGTTTTTGATAAAACTCGTTGCAGAATCGTTATTCGGAAATACCAGCTGACCATCTGAAGCCATAAAAAAGCCTGGCGAATTTTCAAAATACCGAAGCCACGCAGCCGGCCCCTCACTGGAAACATCCCTGGCGATCAGCGTTGTCAATACTCGGACACTATCCTGTACATCAGTGAATTCCTTTTCTGTGAGTGGCTTTCTGGTATTGTTGCAGGAATTAAGGATGCAGGAAAGCAAAAAAATAGTAATTGCAGAATTGACTTTTGTCAGAACAATATAATTGACTGTCCGAATAGCCATAAAAACAAAACTACCGAAGTTTTGTATAGTTGTGCCGAATTCAATCTAAATAAACTATTCTTTGCCGCTAATTGGTTAACCGGGTAAAGGTTATTGAAACGATACACGCCAGGATAAACGGGAACGGGCAAAGGGGGAAACATTAAAGTTCCCAGCCAAAAGAAGCCAGCAGCCTGCTGGTCGTTTGATAATCTTTGTGAATGATGCCGCGAATTCCAAGGCTGTCGGCCACCTCGACAAACATTGGCCTGTCCTCAATATAGATTACTCTCTCAGGTGTGACCTGCGCAATATCGAGAGCAATTTTAAAAATATCAGCGTCCGGTTTTCTGAAATGGACAAAGCAGGATGAAATAAAAAAATCTACAAACTCATTAAGTTTAAAAGTCTCGATCCTGTAATTGTTCAGTTCTCTGCCTTCATTGCTCACCACGGCGATCTTGATTCCGTACTTTTCCTTTATTCCCCGGATAAGCTTTAGCATGTCGGGGAATGGCCGGGACTGTTCAAACATGAAATTTCTGAAATCAGAGGGACTAAAATTTCTTTTTTTGTAGAAGACAAGCCGCCTGAGGTATTCCTCCAAAGAAATTTTTCCGGATTCATATGTATCAAAAGTGAGATGGTGCCTTTCTTCAGTTTCTACCGGGTCTAAACTAAATTTCTTAATTGCTTTCCTCCGGCCTTCTCTGTCCCAGCCGTTAGTAAGCATTACGCCGCCGATATCCGTGAAAATGGTTGTTGGTGTAAGCAGTTTTTTTTTGTTCATGCAACCGTTATTTGTTTTTCCAGGTAAACGTCCTGAATGCTGTTTAACAAATGCAGGCCATCTTTGAAAGATCTTTGGAAAGCTTTTCTGCCCGATATCATGCCTGTGCCACCCGCCCTCTTGTTTATTACGGCAGTACGGACCGCCTCCATCAGGTCTTTGTCGCCTTCCGAAGCGCCTCCGGAATTAATCAGGCCAGCCCGGCCGGCGAAGCCATTCAGCACCTGGTAGCGACAGAGATCAATCGGGTGGTCGGTAGAAAGTTCGGTGTACATTCTTTCATCGAGTTTACCATAATGACTCTCACCCATGTTCAGTGCTTTGTAGCCTCCATTCAGTTCTGGTAATTTTTGTTTCAGGATGTCTGCCTGTATGGTTGCTCCGAGATAATTTGCCTGTCCTGTCAGATCCGCCGAAACGTGATAATCTTTTCCGTCTTTTACAAATGCCTTATTCCGTAAATAACACCAGAGCACGGTTGCCATGCCCATCTGGTGGGCCTCATCGAAGGCCAGGGCGATTTGTGTAATCTGCCGGTCAGATTCTTCAGACCCGAAATAGATAGTTGCTCCAATAGCAGCTGCGCCCATGTTCCAGGCATCTTTTACAGAACCAAAAAGGATCTGGTCGAACTTATTTGGGTATGTGAGGAGTTCGTTGTGATTGATCTTTACTATAAATGGAATCCGGTGGGCATATTTTCGCGCGACTGTGCCGAGGATACCAAATGTGCTGGCAACTGCATTGCAGCCGGCTTCGAGGGCCAGACGTACAATATTTTCCGGGTCGAAATACATAGGATTTTTAGCAAAGGATGCGCCAGCGCTATGTTCGACGCCCTGATCCACCGGAAGTATGGAGAGGTATCCCGTACCGGAGAGCCGTCCGGTTCCAAAAAGCTGTTGCAGGCTCCTGAGTGTTTGCAGGTTTCGATTTGAATTTCCCCATACTGCGGAAATGAAATGGGGAGATGGAAGCTGGAGGGCTGTCTTTGGCACTTTTTCACAGGTGTGTGTGAAAAGATCTTCATTCTCCTTGCCTAATAAACTCGTTATTTGCTGATATTCCATCATAAAATTAGAAGAGTCTAAAATTAATACATCCGCGATTCAACCAGGATTTTCTTTTTCCATTAAGCATGTAATCAAACTGTTAATCATGCAAAACAGGATCTCTGATCAAGCTAATAAAGGTTTTTTAATATACTTTTTCAGATTGATCATTAACACGCTTAGCAGAACAACCAGCAAACCGGTCACTTGCATTAGACTAATATGCTCCGATGCCAGGAAGACGCCAAATAAAACGGCAACCACAGGATTCACATAAGCATAGGTACTTACCTGTGCCGGAGGTCTTACCTGCAAAAGCCATACATAACAACCGTATCCCATGATCGATCCAAAGATAATCAGATACCATAGGGAAGCCCAGGCATCGGCAGACACGTTGCCAAGTTGAAAACCATGGAATTCATTATTGACAAATGCGCCGGCAAGAAAATAAATTCCTGCGAAAAGCATTTGCCAGGTCGCATTGACTGTTGCCGGGAATTGCGGTTTGCTGTACTTTGCAAATAAAGAACCAATTACCCAACTCATGGAACCGATGATCAGGGAAATCAGCGCCAGGTTCTGAATGGGGTTAGGCTTTGCATTCCGGGATGCGGCGATATTTCCTGCGAACAAAAGGAAAATGCCCAAAACTCCCAATGCCAGCCCGGCCATGATAGATTTACTCCTGAAATTTTCTTTCCAGTTGCGTTTGTCAAATATCACAAACCAGATGGGCGCTGCGGATACGATAATAGCAACCCAGGCCGTACTCATGTATTGTTCCATCCAGATCACCATGCCGTTGCCGATAAACAAAATAAAAAAACCGCTGACGGCGGCTGCTTTTATAGCTCTCCGGTCGAAAAGGCTAACTTTTCTGAATAATGACCATATCATCATGATCAGACCGGCTGTGATAAATCGAACCGCACCCAACACAAGCGGTGGAAAACCATTCAGGGCATGGCGGATGAAAAAATAAGTTGATCCCCAAACAATATATACGGTGAGGAAAGCAAGAATAACAGACGCAGAACGGGGTGCTTTAGGATTCGTTTGGTTCATCATTATAACGGAAGTTTTTGCAAATTAAAGCTGCTCTAAATTCATTTTTTAAGCTGATGAGTGTGGCGAATATTCAAAAAAACAGATGTGTATTACAAAAACAAATCCCTTTGCAAGGCTCCGCCGGGGGTGATGGCATAGTGATCCAGATTGGTAACGCCTGCCTCCCTGAGAACTTCTTCATCGAGATAAGTATTTCCTGTATTCGTTCCTGAATCCTTCTGGAGGATATAAAAAGCTGCATCCGCCATTATTTCCGGCTTGCGGCTGCGCCGGATGAGTTCTTCGCCGCCCAGTAAATTCCTTACTGCAGCAGTTGCAATGGTGGTGGCAGGCCACAATGTATTTGATGCTATCCCTTCATTTTTAAATTCCTCGGCCCAGGCTTTTGCCATCAGGGTCATATTGTATTTGGTTAGTGTATATGCCAGATGCGATTTGAACCATTTCATGTTCATATCCAGGGGCGGGGACAAAGTGAGGATATGGGGATTGGCAGATGCTTTCAGTAAGGGATGAGCCAATTTGGTTACCATAAAAGTTCCCCTGACGTTGATATCAAATATCAGGTCAAACCGTTTCGCCTCCATTTGGACCGTATTGCTGAGGTTGATCGCCGAGGCATTGTTGATCAGTATATCCAGGGGCCCGAATTTATCAGCTGTTTTTTCCATGACTTCCCGGATGAGTTGTTCATCCCGGATATCACAGAATACAGGCAGCGCCTTTCCTCCCGCAGATTCCACCTCCTTAGCCGTGGCAAAAATAGTCCCTCCCAGCCGGCCATCTTCGGATGTGGATTTCGCCGCAATGACAATATTAGCACCTTCAGATGCCAGTTTAAGGGCTATTGCTTTGCCAATGCCGCGACTGGCGCCAGTAATAAGGACGGTTTTATTTTTAAAGTACATGGTGAAAAGAATAATTCATGAATAATCTGAATCTTTATCCATGGCATGAAGTATGTAATCATTCCTGGTAAAGATAATACGATGTCCAATAATCATCCCGTCAATTCCCAAACTCAGGGTCCGGAAAAGCCATCACCCAGGCCGAGGCCGGAAATATCTCCTGTGGAACCAACACCTGTTCCGCCAACAACAGATCCTAATCCGAATCCACCTCCCATCCGCGCTTGGATCTGAAGGACTTTTTCCTGGTTATATAATGCGGCGGTGCCTGCATAGATGCTAAGTAATTATATTTGAGGCTGCTTATTATTTGAATGGATTATTTTATTGGAATTGATATAGGAACCACTTCTGTGAAGGCAATTGCCTTTTCTGCAGATGGAAAAGTTTTATTTGAACAGGCCATTGCTTATGGAATGTTTCACCCTAATCCCAATTGGAGTGAGCAGGATCCTGAAGAGATGGTTAAATCGCTTTTTCAATGTGTGGAAAATGTTCTTCAGCATTTTCACCCCGTTCCGCCTGTACTCCTCAGTTTTAGCGCAGCCATGCACAGCCTGATTGCTGTAAATGATGATGGAAAGGCTGTTTCCAGGTGTTTGATCTGGGCCGATAACCGTGCGGCCGCCATCGCATCCAGGTTCCATAAGGAAAACAGGGCATCCGGCTTCTACCATAGAACCGGCGTTCCTGTTCATGCGATGTCCCCGTTTTGTAAACTGATTTGGCTGCGTGAACATGATCCTTCTCTTTTTGAAAGCGCATTCAAGTTCATCGGCATCAAGGAATATGTTTTTTTCAAATTATTCGGAATCTATGTCGTGGATGCTTCCATCGCTTCCGCTACGGGCCTGATGAGCCTGGAACGGGTGCAGTGGGATCAGGATATACTTAAAGAAGTTAGGCTGCATGAGGACCGGCTCTCGCGCATTGTACCGGTTCATGAAATATATAAATCTCCTGCCTTATTTCCCCGATTAAAAAATGTTGCGATTGTAATTGGAGGCAGCGACGGGGCGATGGCCAACCTGGGAACATCCCCGGGCAGGGATGGAGGCCTGGTGGTGACTATCGGTACCAGCAGTGCTGCGCGTGTGATCGTCAGGAAACCGGAAACTGATCCGGCCATGCGGAGCTTTTGCTATTACATCAAGGAAAATCATTATCTGCTTGGGGGTGCAAGTAATAATGGAGCTATTGTGCTTCAATGGCTCAGGGAAAATTTTTTCGATTCAACTCCGGGATTGACGGATTTTCTGGCGCTCGCCGGTACAATAAAAGCAGGAAGTGAAGGACTTGTTTTTCTTCCCTATATACTGGGAGAACGTGCGCCGGTTTGGAACGCTTCAGCTAAGGGCGTTCTATTCGGGTTAACGGTCAGTCATACTAAACACCATGTAATTCGTGCCTCCATGGAAGCCGTAATCAATTGTGTATATGCAATCAGCAAACCGATCATTGAAAAGAGGAATATCCGGCTCATCTTTGTTACGGGTGGTTTTGCACAAAACGATCTCTGGGTCCAAATACTTTCTGATCTATTTAACCTGCCTGTTTGTATATCGGATACCGTAGAAAATGCTGCCTGGGGAGCCGTGAAAACAGGTATGGAAGCATTGAAATTGCCCTCAGCGGGGGAGGAGAATAAATCAAAAATTTTTAGTCCTTCCCCGGAACTTCATCTTGTTTACCAGCGTCAATTTAAAAAGTTCGAGCGCCTTTATGATTTGATAAAAGAAGAATTTTGATAGTTGATGCTGAACTTTAGATTGCCGATCTTCCTAAACCCGCTCCCTTGAGCGAGGGAACCGGAAATGAAAAGGGGTATATAGAAATATACCCCGTAACGACTGCCATCAAATCTAACTTATTGCGGAGGTCATGGACGGAATCGAACCGCCGTTAAAGGTTTTGCAGACCCGTGCCTCGCCACTCGGCCACACGACCGGCCAATGCCAGGGCAATATTAAGTCATATTAATTAGTCTACAAAATTAGTAGACTAATTAATCTGACAGGAAACGGTGATCTGATTTCGGCCGGATGTTTCTTACATTTGAAATCTAAAACCAAAGTGTGTGGAGATCAAGAAGATTTACAAATCCAAGGAGAAATGCCCCCCTTTTCTTCAGCGGTATATCGATGAGGTACCAGATGACGGAAATTTGCTGATCCATCTCCAGGATATTTTTGCGGATACAGAAGAACTGGTGAATGAGATTCCCCCGGAGAAATTAACCTATTCGTACGCTGCCGGGAAATGGACGATAAAAGATATCCTGGTTCATTTAGCCGATGCAGAGCGTGTTTTTGTTTACCGCGCTCTTCGGTTTTCGCGGGGTGATGCAACGCCTTTGCCCGGATTTGAGCAAAAAATATTTGCTCAGCATGCAGGGGCGAACAAACGTGAAATAGCAGATATCATTCGGGAGTTCAGCCTGGTGAGAGAATCCAGTATCGCTTTCATTGAATCGCTGAATGGAGAGGATCTTGAGAGGAAAGGAACTGCGGATGGCAACCAGCTCTCCGTGCGTTTGCTTCTTAACCTGATATATGGGCATCACAAACACCATATCAATGTTATTCACGAAAAGTACCTGTAAGGATCGCATATTATGGAGAAAGACAAAAAGCGGATTAGCATCGGGGTTGATATGGACGGCGTGCTGGCTGATACCGAAACACATTTCATCAGGTACTATGAAAATGAATCAGGCCAGAAAGTAGACAGAAAATCACTTCTTGGGGTGGCGGAAAATGAGGCATTTCCAGACAAGACCGCAGTTCCGCGATACGTGCGCCTCCCCGGTTTTTTCAGAACGTTACCTGTGATACGCGGCAGCGTGGAAGCGCTCGCTGTGCTGACAAAAGAATACGATGTGTATATTGTTTCAGCGGCCATGGAATTTCCACAATCCTTGTTTGAAAAGAAATCCTGGCTGGAAGAATATTTCCCATTTATTTCCTGGAGAAATATTGTTTTTTGCGGTGATAAACGAATTATCAATACAGATTATCTAATAGATGACCATCTGAAAAACCTGGATCATTTTCCGGGTATCCCGATCATGTTTACGGCTTCGCATAATATTCATTACACCAATCACCACCGGGTCAACAACTGGGAAGAGATCCTCAGTTATTTTCACAATCTCTCTGAATTATCCGGGACCCGGAACCGACCGGATCGACCCTAGAATAGAAATAAGCGAAGTTTTCAAATTGGCTTTTACGCGATCAACACAATCGTTCCACCCATGATCAGCAATGCACCGATGACGGTTTTCCAACTCAGGGCTTCGCCCAGAAAAATAACAGATAGCAAAATGGTGAGCGCTACGCTGAGCTTATCTACCGGAGCAACCTGCGAAACCCTTCCCAATTGTAAAGCTTTGAAATAGAAGATCCAGGAAAGCCCGGTGGCGATTCCTGATATGACAAGGAAAAATAGATTGTGCTTTGAAAGTGTTGCCATCCCTTTATATTCATTCCGGAATAAAACAATTCCCCAGGCTACAAGCAAAATAATTACGGTCCGGATTGCAGTGGCCAGATTTGAATTTACGTGGCTCACACCGATTTTCGCAAAAATAGCGGTGAGTGAAGCAAAAATTGCAGAAAGAATGGCATAGACCCACCACATATATTTTTCAGTTCTGATTTTTAAGAATCAATGAGTACCTGCTAAGGAACGAGGAACTTAAGGCAAACCGGGTTAGGCACTTTCAACTCTTTTCCTGTTGCTTTGAGCAATCCACTAGCCGGATCTATTGCGAACACTACGATATTATCTGTATCGCGATTGGCAACAAGCAAAAAATGACCCGTCGGGTCTATCACAAAATTTCTGGGATGCTTTCCATTTACAGATATGAATTGTTTAGCAGTAAGCCTTCCATCTTTTTCAATTGCAAAAACAGCCAGGGTATTGGATACTCCGCGATTGCTTGCGTACAGGAATTTCCCGTCGGGGCGGATATGGATATCGGCGCTTCCGGGATCTCCGGTAAAGCTTGCCGGTGTTGTACGTATGCGTTGAAATTCTGTCAGCTTACCCGTTTTTTTATCACAATGAAATGCGTCGACGGTGCCGGCCATTTCAGATATCAAATAGAGGTAGGGACCGTTCGGAAGAAAAGCAATATGCCGTGGACCTGACCCTGGTGTAACTGAAACAAAAGAATCATTCGCTTCAGATAACGGAACTGACTGTTGTGGATCAAATTTATAAATATGCTCTTTGTCAGTTCCAAGGTCGGCTACGTACAAAAATTTTTCATCCGGAGAAAATATGGTCGAGTGGACATGCGCTTTTTCCTGACGTTCTTTATTGATGCCTGTGCCGGAATGCTGGATTACTTGTGCGGCGGGTGCGAGGGAACCATCGGAATTTACAGGCAGAGCAGTCAGGTTTCCTGAACCATAATTTGCAACGACCACCCATTTCTGGGTTTTATCTTCTGAAATATAACAGGTCCCGTTTCCCATGCTGGATTGGATATTCAGCTGAAGCAGTTTGCCGGTAAGGGGATCAAAGGAATAAGCTCCCACAGATCCTGCCGGGCCTTCACTTTCATCGGCTGAGTAAATATGCTTCCCGTCAGGCGAAATGGCCAGATAAGAAGGATTATCCGCCTTGATGGTGCTGATTTCTGTACCGCTTCCTGTTGAGGTATTAAACCGGTAAACGTAAATACCCTTACTTGCACCGTTGGTATACGTGCCTATAAACAGGTAAGGATCCTGGGAAAAAGACGGTACCGAAAATCCAAAAAAGAGACTGAGTAAGATCCAGCGCATGGCAGATTTTTTTTGTATGAATTCCTGCAATTTACACTAAACAGTTTATGCACGAACGCAATAAATGCAAGGGGTAAAAGCGTTTAAATAACTGAAAATCCATCCCGATGAAACCTCTTTTAAGCGGCCTTCTGCTGCTTTGCGCCGGCTGCCATACCGTAACTGTTCCGGTTGTTAAAGCAATTAACCCATCAGCCTCCATTTTCCTGGCTACCTCCATAGAAACCAGGTCTGAAGTTGCAACCGGATCTGAGAGCCTGAAACTACCACCTTCAAGGATTATCCTGAATAAGAAGCAAATTCCTGTGCTCTGCTACCATCAGATCAGGGATTGGAAACCTTCGGACTCCAGAATCTCCAGAACCTATATTGTTCCGCCGGCAGTATTTGCTGCGCAAATGAAGATGCTGGCAGACAGCGGTTATCATAGCATTTCTCCCGACCAGCTTTACGCCTATCTGCTTACGGGATCGCGTCTTCCTGCAAAACCCATCATGCTCACTTTCGATGATACCGACCTGGATCAGTTTACAGTTGCCGATCCCGAAATGAAGAAATATGGATTCAAAGGCGTTTTTTTCATCATGACCGTATCATTAGGGCGACCACACTACATGAGCAGGGAACAGGTCCGGCAGCTTTCAGATGAAGGAAACGTTATAGGGTCCCATACCTGGGATCATCACAGTGTAAAGAAATATGCAGGTAAGGATTGGATCACCCAGGTGGAAAAACCTACAAGGCAATTGGAGGCCATTACCGGAAAGACTGTACACTATTTTGCCTATCCATTTGGACTATGGAATACCGCAGCCATTCCCGAACTGAAAAAGAGAGGATTTCTGGCCGCTTTCCAGCTCAGTGACAAGCTGGATCCTATAGATCCGCTATATAGTCTGCGCCGGATCATCGTGCCGGGTACCTGGAATGGAGCTGCACTGAACACCTGGATCCGTCGCGATTTCTAAAACGATATTTTCCAATCTCCCTATCTTGCCGGGCTATGATTTCGCAGGACAAGGCCCTGATGTTCCGCAACCGGCTTGGCAAAGTTTTTCGTCACCTCAGCAAGGTCGCAAGGCGGCAATCGATAAGTTGTTACCGGATCTATGATCATGATTTGCCTGAATTTCCTTTTCGGATAGAAATATATGGGGACTGGCTCTATGTGGCAGAGTATCGAAGAAATCACCACATGGAAGAGGAGCTGCATGACCAATGGCTGGAGGCCTGCAAGACCATCATGGGAGAGATCATCGGCGTGAAGACTTCGCAGATAATGCTTCGGACCAGGCAGCGGAAATCAAGCCGTCTCGATCAGTACCAGAAACTGGATGATGAAAAACAATTCATTGTCGTGGAAGAACAAGGCCTTCGTTTTAAAATCAATCTGACAGACTATCTCGATACCGGCTTGTTTCTGGATCACCGCATTACCCGGGAAATGGTCCGGGCTGAAGCAAAGGGGAAAAATGTATTGAATCTGTTTTGTTACACCGGATCCTTTTCCGTTTATGCAGCTGCCGGGGGGGCTGCCGAGGTTGTTTCTGTGGATCTCTCCAAAACCTATCTGGCATGGGCAACCGAAAATATGGGTCTGAATGGATTGTTTGACGCATCCCGACATTATTATGTTCATGAGGATGTAAAGAAATACCTGGAAGATTTGCCGGCGGATTACTTCGACCTGGCGATCATGGATCCGCCAACTTTCAGTAATAGCAAACGGATGAAGGATTTCCTGGACCTCCAGCGTGATCATTCCCAGCTGATCAACCTTGCCTTAAGGGGATTGAAAGCGGGGGGCCAGCTTTATTTCAGCACTAATTTCAGCCGCTTTCAATTGAACACCCTGCAAATTCAGGGGGCCATTATAAAGGATATTACAAGGGCTACTACGCCCTTTGATTTCCAGGGTAGACCCGTCCGTTATTGTTTTCTTATTACGAAGGGAAAAAATCAAGCGATGTAAAAATGCCTGATCAGCAGACGGGGTCCCCGAATCATTTCAAAATCAGTAAAAAAGATCTCTGCCAGCCAGCGCTCATCTATTAGGTCAGGCTCCTGAACCCGACCTGAAATCATATTCTGCAAATACCCCGGTGATTGTCGGCCTGGTTAATTCCATTTTGGAGGTTCATGGAAACCTGATGCCTGAATACCAGGAGGGTAGCAGTTTATTTCCAGCATGCAAAATTACCCGGGCGCCGAAGCGATATCTCCCGACTTTTTTCCAGAGAAAAATAGAGCTAATATCATTAGTAAATAGCCTAACTCCGATTTTTAGTTGCTATTTTTATTAGACTAAATATATTAGTATATAAAACTATCTTAAATATTTGATAATAAGCTCAATACATGACTTATATGAACTTGTATAAAAAGATGTATCCGCATGCGAAACCATCTTCTTACAGATAATATAGCTTATTTTTACTTTCAATCTAACAGGATATGTTTTTGTCTGAATTACAATATTTTCCACCTATTATCTTCTTTAAAACTTCGTATAGAGAAACATATATCTATTTAGATCAATATGAGTTTTACCGTAAAATGAGTTTTCGCAACCGTTGTTTGATTGCTGGTGCCAACGGGATTATCTCACTCTCGATTCCTCTGGAGAAAGGACGGGATCAGCGGGCAAGAATGAACGAAGTGCGGATTTCCTATTCGGAGGACTGGCAGGGCCGTCACTGGAAATCAATCCGGTCAGCTTATAACCGCTCGCCTTTTTTTAACTATTACGCGGATGAAATGGAAGTTCTATTCAATAAGAAATTTGAATTGCTGATGGATTGGGACCTCTATTGCCTGCGTTGGGTAAAAGAAAAATTAGCCTGGGCGGCTGAGATCAGGCTGACAGAATTCCAGGAGCATGAATCTGTTCCCGGTCCTTGGAAAGACTACCGGAACCGGATCTTACCAAAAAATTATGCTCAGCATACAGGACTTCAATATAGGCAGGTCTTCGAGGAGAAAAAAGGTTTTTTTCCCAATCTTTCAATTTTAGATCTTTTGTTTAATTCAGGAAAGGAGGCAGGGAATTTATTGAGCGGTTCCGGGAACAGGTAGTGAATCCGCAAGGTCTGCGGCGATCAGCTCTGCAATATCCATAACCTTTACCTGGTCTTCTTTTTCACCGTGTTTTACTCCGTCTGTAAGCATAGTATTGCAAAACGGACAGGCGGACGCAATAATGGCGGCTCCGGTATCCACAGCTTCGCGCGTTCTTTCAAAATTGATGCGGGTAATTCCTTTTTCCTCCTCTTTAAACATCTGCGCGCCGCCTGCACCGCAACAAAGCCCCTTGCTACGGCAGCGCTTCATTTCAACGAGTTCTGCATCGAGCGCCTCCAAAACCAGCCTGGGTGCTTCATAGATACCGTTCCCGCGACCAAGATAGCAGCTGTCGTGGTAAACAATTTTCTTTCCTTTAAAACCACCTGATTCTTTTAACCGTATCCTGCCTTCATGCAATAGTTGCTGCAGGAAAACGGAATGATGGATGACTTCATAGTGGCCGCCCAATTCAGGATATTCGTTTTTAAGTATGTTGAAGCAATGTGGGCAGGCCGTTACGATCTTGCGAACATGATATCCATTTAATATCCTGATGTTCTGATATGCCATCATTTGAAAAAGAAATTCATTCCCTGCGCGGCGTGCAGGATCTCCGGTACACATCTCTTCTTTCCCCAGAATGGCATATTGAATGCCGATATGCTGAAGGATTAGAATAAAGGCGCGCGTAATTCTTTGGGCTCGCTGATCAAAACTTCCGGAACAACCAACCCAGAACAGGATTTCCGGTTCTTCAGATTTTGCGAAACACTCAGCCATGAGCGGTACCTGCATTTGGTAGTTTTAGAGATGTAAATCTAACTTAAATTTCGAGTGTGGTTAAAAGACGATTCGGTAATTTTAATCCATAATACTTATTATGCCTGCAGAGGACAAAATGCTCCTGATCCGCAATTATGATCTCTGGTGCCATTTGAGCGATCAGGATCTTAAGGAGCTGAATATTGAGCATCATTTCATTGAAGTTCCCAAAGGAGAATACATTTATTTTGAAGCCTATAATCACAATAAACTGTATTTCCTGAAGGAGGGATATATCCGGATAGGTTATATCGATGCGGAAGGGAATGAGAAAATCAAGGAGATAATTCAGAAAGGTGAATTGTTCGGTCAGGTCACCCTGGAAAGAAGCAACCTCCACGGAGAATTTGCCCAGGCTTATAAGCAGGATGTAAGCATATGCGCTTTTAACATTGATGACTTTGAGAAACTTTTAAAAAAACGGCCCGACCTTGCCCTGCGTTACAGTAAGCAGGTAGGCGCTAAACTCAGGAACATTGAAAACCGCTTATTGAACCTGCTGAACAAAGACGTAAAGACCAGACTGATCCATTTTCTATGGCAACTGGTTGAACAGAAGCTGGGAGAGAATCTTCCCGAAGGGTTTTGCATTCCCAACTATTTAAAACATGAAGACATTGCGAATCTGATCGGATCCAGCCGGCAAACGGTAACCACCATGATCAACGAGCTTGAAACGGAGGGCATCCTTTCCTATAACCGTCAGCAAATTTGCTTTCTCAATGTTAAAAAGCTGCAAAAACTCGTGTCCGTCAATTAACTGACAATATCTGATGCAAAGGGCACTAAAATCGGAATTAATTTTGATAGTGATCCTGTTCTTTTTATCTAAGCAGTAATTACGTTTATCTGTTGTGCAGGTCTTATTTTTGTGTACAGGAATCGTTTGCGCAATACCGTTATACGGGGACTGTTAAAATTAATTTAAAAAATTAATCCGCTAAACATAATGAAGAAAAGAACTTTATGCTCTTTGTGTTCTGTTTTGGTTTTCTGCACCGGTTTTGCTCAACTACATCCGGTGCCAAACGAATCCAATGTACATTTCACCATTAAAAATTTTGGATTCAATGTGGACGGATTATTCAGCGGTATTGAAGGGGATATCCGGTTTAACCCTGACAGCCCATCCGCGGCCCGTTTTCAGGTCAGCCTGAACGCGGCGAGCATAAATACTGATAATAGCATACGGGATGGCCACCTGCGGGATGAGGATTACCTGGATGTAAAAAACCATCCCCGCATTCAATTCTTGTCCGAAAATATCCGGGCAATGAATAAAAAAGGAAGTTTTATGATGACGGGTAAACTTTCAATTAAAAATAAGACAAAGGAGATTAGTTTTCCATTTACAGCTTTGCCATCGGGGAATGGGTATCTTTTTTCAGGAAGTTTTAGAATCTCGCGCAGGGATTTTGATGTGGGAGGATCAAGTACCGTTTCGGATAAACTGACTGTTGACCTGAACGTGCTTGCCAGATAACAACAATTAAAAACCTAGCCGTTTTTCCATGCATCCCGTTCATCCGGACTAAATTTCCAGGGCGCAAAATTATTTTCTACGTTGCTGAACATGGCATTCCATTCCTTTGGTGCCTTACTTTCTTCCATGATCAGGGACCGCCGCAATTCAAGAATGATTTCCAGAGGGCTGATACTTACCGGACATTCTTCCACACATGCATTGCAACTCGTGCAGGCGCGCAATTCTTCTTCCGTAATGTAATCGTAAAGGAGCTGTTTGCCGTCCGGTTTAAATTCTTTATTCCGGCGAACATTTTTTCCTACTTCTTCCGAACGGTCACGTGTATCCATCATGATCTTGCGGGGGGATAATTTTTTCCCCGTGATGTTGGCAGGACAGGCAGCGGTGCAACGTCCGCATTCCGTGCAGGAATACGCATCCAGCAGGTTTCGCCAGCTGAGGTCAAATATATCGCGGGCACCGAATTTTGAAGGCGGTGATGCTTCCGCCGGAGCCTGTTCAGGTTGCATGGCATATAACACTTCCTGCTGCACCGATTTCATATTCCTTATTTTCCCTTCGGGCTGCAAACGGGCAAAATAGGCATTCGGAAATGCCAGTAGTATGTGGAGGTGTTTGGAATAAGGAAGATAGTTTAGAAAAGCAAAAATTCCGGCAATATGCAGCCACCAGCTTGTGCGCTCAAGTCCGGCAAGTTGTTTATTTGAAAATCCTTTAAGGATCGGATGAAGCCATTGGGAAAAAGCAAAATTACCTGTCAGGTTATTTGCATAACGGCCGTAATTTCTCTCCTGCAGCAGGGTATCAGATGCATTGAAGGTCAGGAATAAAATCATCAGGAGAATCTCGGTCAGCAGAATATAATTTGCGTCCGACCGCGGCCATCCGTCGAGATCATGGCTGAAAAAGCGCCTGATCTTAAGTAAGTTTCGCCTGCATAGAAATACTACACAGGAAATAAGCACGGCAACGGCTAGAAATTCAAAACCGTCGATAAGGCCGTTATATAGGGAACCAAGAGGCCTCGCAAACAGCCTGTGGGTGCCCAACAGTCCGTCCATTGAAATTTCCAGCACTTCTATATTGATTATTATGAATCCGGCGTAAATAAATAAATGCAGCACGGCAACGAGGGGATTCCTGAACATTTTTTTCTGGCCCAGTGCCAGCAACAGCAGATTTTTCCAACGGAGGCCGGCATTTCCGGTATAGTCTTCATCCCTCCCCATCAGAATATTTTTGCGGATGCTCCGGG
>Ga0182024_10003074_pt1 | contig 40353 bp, 30 predicted proteins | sample P32metaG_FD_120480 | JGI IMG/M metagenome (GOLD analysis project Ga0182024, IMG submission 120480) | Permafrost microbial communities from Stordalen Mire, Sweden - P3-2 metaG (Illumina Assembly) | ecosystem: Environmental > Terrestrial > Soil > Wetlands > Permafrost | place: Sweden: Stordalen...
GTGCGAATGTGAGTGCGAATGTGCGTGATCCAGATGATGCACGTGATCTCCCATAGTCACCCCGAACCTGCTCAAAATTTAAATAGGCGGCCGCGACCGATGCCGCCAAGCATAGTGATTTCTCGCTCCGCCAGCAACTCCACTATACTGGCCGATCTTTAGATCGGTCGCCGGCGATAGTCTCAGGCTTCCGCTCATTTCCCCCGGCTAGGTCACACCAAACGAGAGGAGCGATAACGGGGAGCGGCAATGGGAGGGCACGGCTTCAGCCGTGGTTTAATCCCTCTCTCTCAATCCGGCTTTAGTCGCTGAGGGCGAGGTTCACCGTTAGCTGGCTATTCCCGATCTTCCCTTACTCCACCAATTCCCGCACCCAAATATTCCGAAACCGTACCGGATGATTATGATCCTGCAAAGCCAAAGGCAATTTCTCGGGCCCCGCGTTATATTCCGGCTTCTCCGTGGAGGTCGTCCCCTGAATCTCCACGTTGTCCTGCACCAGCACTCCGTTATGAATCACCGTCACGCGCGCCTTCTTAACCAGCTTTCCATCTCCCCCGAACTTCGGCGCGTGAAAAACAATGTCGTAGGTCTGCCATTGTCCGGGCGGCCTCGAAGCATTTACTAAAGGCGGATACTGTCCGTAAACCGCAGCCGCCGAACCATCCGCATAAGTCCGATTGTTGTAGGAATCCAAGACCTGAATCTCGTAAAGCCCCATCAAGAACACGCCACTATTCCCGCGATCCTGACCTTGCCCCACCGCAGGCGCAGGCGTAGCAAACTCCACATGCAACTGACAGTCTCCAAAAGCCTTCTTTGTATAGATATATCCCGACTTTGGCACCGTCTCGAAATACCCTTCCCCCACCTTCCACTTAGCCGACGTCCCGTCTTTCTGCGCCCAAGCCGAAAGATCCTTGCCGTCAAACAAGACCGCCGCATCCGAAGGCGCCCGGCCCACCAGATCCTGGGTGCTAGTTGTCCCTGGATCCACCACCGTAGGCGCCGGCCGGTTCATGTCATGCACTTTCCATTGCGTTTGCTGCGCTCCAATCACCGCACCACAAGACAAGCCAACAACTACGGTGCCCAAAATACCAAATTTCCTCGTCATGAATTGATCTCCTGATTCAGACTGGCGACCTCGCATTAAGCCGCCCGACTCAAACCTACACCGCCCGGTGTATTAGGCGAAACCTTCTTAATGGGGAACAGAGAATTTTGCCTTGGAGCGTTGATCAAACGATGGCGGTAAACCTCTCGTTGTTTTTCTTGAGTGGGCAGCGTTGCCTTCAATGAACCACATGTTGCGCCTGCCCTCTCCAAAGCCCCTGGAAACTGTTGGTCCTGGCCATAATACTTTGTTCTTTGCCGGGTTCTGGCGTGGCTCACATCATCAGTCCGGATCTCATCACTCGTTCGGCTGTGCGCAAAAGTGGCGAAACGCCGACCACAGGGAATCGCTTCAATCTCCGCGTCGTTGGTGTTGTCTTCACCGGATTCGCACTGTACTTTCTTTACGTTCTCGCGCGGGATTACTTGGCAACGTAAGTCCCCGCACCCGACTCCTGGTTTCGACGAGTTAGTCGATGGATGCCTGCTGTAGCCGTAGGCCTAAACATGGTTAGCGAAGCGCTCAGCGAACCGCCCGCTCATCCCGAATCGCGGAGACCACCATTCTTCACTCCGTCAACCTCGCCAACTTGGCATACTGCAGCAGCATAATAGTCTTACCATCCAGAATTTCTCCACGCCCAATCATTGCCATCGCCTCCTCGAGCGGAATCTCCAACACCTCAATGTCCTCTCCCTCTTGCTCATCCCCTCCGCCCGCCGAAACTCGATGCTCACGTTCGTATTCCGCCACAAAAAGGAACAGCCTCTCGGTCACCGACCCCGGACTCATGTAAGCCTCAAACACCTTCCTCGGGTTGTGGACCACAAATCCCGCCTCTTCCTCGGCCTCCCGCTTTATGCACTCCTCCGGATCATCTTCATCCAGCAACCCGGCGCAGACCTCGATCAACATCCCATCCGCCAACCCGTTCACGTAAGCAGGGAATCGAAACTGCCGTGTGAGCACCACCGTCCCATGCGTCCGGTTATAGAGCAAAATCGCCGCCCCATTGCCCCGGTCATACGTCTCCCGGTTCTGCGTCTGCCAAGTTCCATCCCGCCGCAAAAAATCAAACGTAGTTTTCTTCAAGACATACCAATCATCCGACAAAGTCTTCACTGCCCGAACCCGCACCCGCCCCGATTCCGTCACCTTCTACACCTCCTCTCCCGTACTTGGTCTGCAACCCCAACGCGCCGGGCAATCACCTTGTAGTGCCGCAGCGCTGCTTTGCCCTGAGCCCCAAAGGATGCGTCCAGCTTGACCGGACTCCAGCCCATAAGGAACCCTGCCTTCCCGAACGATGCGTTCGATCCCATCGGTCACCAGTCACCTGCCGCCTCGATCAAGTATCATGGAACTACGCCGCTTCTCTCATCGCGCAAACGGCAAAAACGGACGCCTCAGCACTTATGGAACCCCGCGAAAAAGCCGCCCTCCTCCCCGATAGCCCCGGAGTCTACATCTTCAAAGACGCCGCGGGCACCGTCCTCTACGTGGGCAAAGCCACCTCGCTCCGCAGCCGCGTCCGTTCCTATTTTCTCGAATCCCGCTGGATGGATGCAAAAACCGGCTCACTAGCCCGTGAAATCGCCGACCTCGACACCATCGTCCTGGCCAACCCGCGCGAGGCACTGGCGCTCGAAAACGATCTCATCAAGCGCTATCAGCCCAAATTCAACATCCGTCTTCTAGACGACAAAACCTATCCATACATCAAGCTCACCATCTCCGAAAAATATCCTCGTGTTTACTTCACGAGAAAAGTTAAAAAGGACGGCTCCCTCTATTTTGGCCCCTACTTCCCAGCCAACCTGGCGCGTCGCATCCTAACCTTCGTCCATAAGCGCTTCATGATTCCGTCGTGCAACGTAGACCTCACCCGCGACCATCCACGCCCGTGCCTGCAGTACTACATCAAGCGCTGCCTTGGGCCATGCGTCGCGGGCCTCACCACCGACGAGGACTACGCCCAGGCCGTTCGCGATGTCCGGCTTTTTCTCGATGGCAAGCGCCAGGACCTGATCACCAGTCTGGAACAACGCATGGCCATCGCTGCCGAAAAAGAGCTCTATGAGCAAGCCGCTGCCTATCGCGATCTTCTCCGCACCCTCGAAGATATCGAACAGCGCCAGCGTATCGCCGCAGCCCAGGGCGACGACACCGACGTGCTCGCCTACCACGAAGAAGCCCCGCTGGTGGCCGCGAACCTGTTTCACCTGCGGGGCGGACGCGTAGTAGACCGCCGCGAATTCTACTGGGAAGACCTCGATCCCTTCGACGTCAACGAATTTGTGCCGTCGCTTCTCAAGCAGCTCTATCTCGACGCAGCCTATCTGCCGAAAGCGATTCACGTACCGGTCGACTTTGAAGATCGCGCCTTGCTCGAGGAAGCGCTCACCGAGCGCGCCGGCCACAAAGTCGAAATCTTCACCCCCCAGCGCGGCAGCAAGCGCGCCTTCCTAGATCTGGTCGAAAACAATGCCAAACATGCCTTCGAGCAGCGATTCCGCGTGCTGAAGCCCACATCAAAAATGATCGGCGAAGCCGTCCAGAACGCACTCAACTTGCTCGAAGAGCCGCGCCGCATCGAATGCTTCGACATCTCCCATATGCAGGGCACCGACACGGTCGCCTCCCTGGTCGTATGGGAAAACGGCCGCATGAAAAAATCCGACTACCGGAAATTCATCATCCGCGGCGAATTTGCAGGCAGAGCCTTGGTCCCAACCCCGATCGACGCGGCGAAGGTTGCCCCGACCACGAACGGTGAACCGGACCCCTCCATTGCATCGTCCTCATCCGAGATGCTTCCGATTCTCCGCGAGCCGGCTCCACCGCTGCCGGCGCTCTTGCCCGTTTCGTACTCGCAAAACGACGACTTCGCTAGCATGCGGGAAACTGTAACCCGCCGCTATCGTCGCGTCCTGGAAGAAAAAAAGCCGATGCCCAGCTTGATCCTGATCGACGGCGGCGTCGGCCAATTGCACGCGGCCGCCGTAGCCCTCGAGTCTCTGCAAATCATCAACCAGCCGCTCGCCAGCATCGCCAAGAAAGAAGAAATCCTCTACATCTACGGCCAGGAAAATGAGCCCTGCAAACTGGATCGGCACTCCCCGGTCCTGCACCTGATCCAGCAGATTCGGGACGAAACCCACCGCTTCGCCGTAACTTTCCACAGGCTTCGCCGAGGCAAGCGCCAGACCAAGACAGCTCTCAGCGAAGTGCCCGGCATCGGCCCACTGACCGCGCAAAAACTCCTTCGCGAATTCGGAAGTGTCGCCAACATGCAACGCGCCGGAGTGGAGGGACTTAGCAAAGTGATTTCACGAAAAAATGCCGAGAAAATCCTGGCTCACCTGGAATCTCCAGCCGTCCCTAATAACCTGTCGCGATAGTTGATACCGGTTAGCCCGTATTGCACCCGTGTAATCCGTATGTTACGGTTTTTGCGGAGGTTGCTATGGCGGACAATGTCGGTTCGAAAGTGAGTTATTTCCTCGTTGGCCTCGGTGTCGGCGCACTGGTTGGCGTGCTCTTCGCACCCAAGTCGGGTGAAGAGACTCGCGAGTTTCTGACCAATAAGGCCGATGAAGGCAAGGACTATGCCCAGCGCAAAGCGCGGGAGCTTCGCGAGCGTGCCGACGAACTTGTCGAACGCAGCAAGGACGTAGCCAATCGCAAGAAGGATTCGATTGCCGCAGCTGTAGAAGCTGGGCGAGAGGCCTATCTGCGCGAATCGAAGTCGTAATAATTTCCCGAACTCCTTGGGACTATTCTCGGATTGTGTTCCGGAGCAAATATGGGCCCGAGTGCGAAGTTCCCGAATGATGCTGTGAGCCGTCCTCGGCGTGGGTGAGGCAGGAATGGAAACTTGGGTCGTCGTTTCGGTTGTAGTTGCAGCCCTGGCCATCCTTTTCCAGGCCGCAATGCTCGTTGCCCTTTTCATGCAGATGCGCAAGACGGTGGAGCGTGTCGATCGCTTTACTGAAAATATGCAAGCGCGCGTCGGTCCAATTATTACCCGCGTACAAATCCTGCTAGACGATACACAGCCGAAAATTTCGGAGATGGTCGCGGACGCCGCCCATGTCGTCTATCTAGCGAAGGGCCAAGCGCAAAAGCTAGATCGCGTGGTCAGCGAGGCCTCGGACCGCTTGCGTGGCCAAATGGTGACCGCGGACCGCATCCTCACCGGCGCGCTGGAAACCATAGAAGAAGCCGGCTCGCAATTCAAGCGCGGCGTCTGGAGGCCGGTGCAAAAAGTCTCCGCCATAGTGACCGGCCTCAAAGTCGGCCTCGACTTTCTGCGGTCCAGACGCAGCCGCCCTACCCGCTCCTCCGACGATTCCGTCGAACACGAAGAAGAACTCTTCATCTGAACGCATTCCAAGATTTCAGTCGACCCTTGGAGAAAGCAATTTCGCCAATCAGCTGTTCCCGATCGCCTCGATCACCCGATACTTCAAAATTTTCCTGCAAACACTGTCGAAGCAAATGTGACCTGTCTGTACGCCCGTCACTGACTAGCGAATCCAGCCGCCGCCTAAGACTCGGTCGCCGTCATAAAAGACTGCTCCTTGGCCGGAAGTGATGGCGCGCTGTGGCGAATCGAAAGTAACTCGAGCGCGCTGGTTATCAAGTGGTTCCACGGTGGCGCTCGCGGGAATGTGCTTGTGCCGAATTTTTACTTCCGCGCGAAAGGGCACGCTCGGATTGTCGAGCGCGATCCAGTTCACTGGTTCGACGTCACAGGTCGTCGCGCGCAGCGATTCATCTGCGCCTACCACGACGCGATTGTTCTCGCGGTCGATCGATAGAACGTAGAAGGGCTTGCCGGCGGCAAATCCCAGGCCTTTGCGCTGGCCGATGGTGAAATTGTGCACGCCGTTGTGGCGGCCGACTACAGCGCCTGCTTCGTTTACGATTACGCCACCGGTGTTCGAAAGCGGCGCGCCGCGGTCCCGCGAATAGGCTTCGATGAACTGGACATAATTGCCGCTGGGCACAAAGCAGAGCTCCATGCTCTCCGGCTTCTCCGCGACCGGGAGACTTACGCGCCGCGCCGCGGCGCGGACTTCGTCCTTGGTCAGTTCGCCAAGAGGGAATTCGCTGCGGGCGAGCTGTTCCTGCGTGAGTCCCCACAGAAAATAGGATTGGTCTTTGCTGTCGTCGCGGGCGCGGAGAAGTTCCCACCGGCCCTTTTCTTCGTTCTTGCGGATGCGGGAGTAGTGTCCCGTAGCCAGGCGTTCGGCGCCGATCTGACGGGCCATTCGGAGCAGCGGCTCGAATTTTATGTCGGTGTTGCAGTTGGTGCAGGCGACGGGTGTGCGCCCTGCAAGATATTGGGCGACGAATGGGCGGACGACGCGAGCTTCAAATTGTTGCTCAAAGTTAACGACGTAGTGCGGGAAGTTCAGATACTGCGCGACGCGTTTGGCGTCGTAGACATCGTCGAGCGAGCAGCATCGATGCTGCGCCGGAGCGTCGCCTTGCAGTTCGGGCAGGCGGCGCTGGTTCCACAGCTGCATGGTCAGGCCAATCACCGGGCGCGATTGTTCCTGCAGGAGGGCGGCGACGGTGGAGCTGTCGACGCCGCCGGACATAGCGACCGCGACCAGGCCGGTGGCGATTTCCTCGCGAATTGGCAGCGTGTCGAATTGAGTTTCGGTGTTCATGCGCATTTCAATTGTAACGGACAAGGGAAGTGCAGCGCCATTGGCCGAGGGAGCCCCTCCGAACGAGCGGAGCAGGCCGGACGAAACACAGAGCCGCAGAGAGCGCGGAGATGGCGCAAAGACAGGAATCGACAAAGATTTACGCAGTTCATGTGTGGGCCTTGGCTTTAGCGTCGCTGTGGTAGGTGGGCGAGAGTTGACGGAGCTGGGCTACTGCGGCGGGAATGGCTTTGAGGGCGAAGTCGATGTCGGCGCGCGTGGTGTGGCGGCCGAGGCTGAAGCGCAGGCTGGCGCGGGCTTCGTCGGCGGGCAGGCCGATGGCGGTTAGAACGTGGGAGGGCTCAACCGCGCCCGAGGAGCAGGCGGCGCCGGTGGAGCAGGCCAAGCCTTTCAGATCGAGGGCGATGACCAAGGCTTCGCCTTCGATGCCGGGGAAAATGATGTTGGTGGTGTTGGGGATGCGCTGCGCGCCGGCTCCATTGACGCGTGCATCCGGCACACCTTGGAGAAGCGTTTGTTCCAGCGTTTCTCGCAATTCCGAGACACGTTTGGCATCTTCGGCAAGCGATGACTTCGCGATTTGCGCGGCTTTTCCTAGGCCGACAATGCCAGCGACGTTCTCGGTTCCGGGCCGGAAGCCGCGTTGATGGTGGCCACCGTACAGAAGTTGGCGCAAGCGAGTGCCGCCGCGAATATACAGCGCGCCGATTCCTTTTGGCGCGTAAAGCTTGTGGCCGGAGAGCGATAGTAAATCGATCTTCATGGCATTTACATCGATCGGAATCTTGCCTGCGGACTGCACCGCATCGGTGTGGAAATACACGTCCCCTTCCTTCGCGATGCGGCCGATTTCCTCGAGGGGTTGCACGGTGCCCAGTTCATTGTTGGCGTGCATTACCGTAATTAACGTGGTTTCGGGATGCAGGCGTAGTGCTTCACGCAGGATGGCCAGATCGAGTCGTCCGTCACGATCGACCGGAACATAGGTGACGGAGAATCCGTGCTTTTCCAGCGCCTGACAGGTGTTGAGGACAGCTTCGTGTTCGATGGCGGTGGCGATGATGTGAACGGGAGACGCCAGGGGCTGAACCCGGTTTTCCGCTGCGGAGAGGACGGAGCGGCTAAGGCCGCGACCTCCTAAAAAAGGGGATAAAGCGGCGTGCGATGAAGCCTGGATCACGGAAGACAACCCTTCGGGCACTAAGGACGAGGAGACAGCGGCTTCAGCGATGCCGAAGATGGCGTGGTTGTCGGCTTCGGTGCCGCCGCTGGTGAAGACGATTTCCTGGGGACGGGCGCCGATCAGGGCGGCCACCTGTTCGCGGGCGGTTTCTACGGCTGCGCGGGCTTTCTGGCCGAAGGTGTGGATCGACGAGGCGTTGCCATAGTCGCCGGAAAAATAGGGAAGCATGGCGCCGAGGACTTCGGGTTCGACGGGCGTTGTGGCGTTGTGGTCGAGGTACACGCGGTTCATGGCGACCCTCTCAGGATAGGCTTCGGCTTCCAACAGGGCAAGCGAAGGCCGGGTCGACCCCCTCGCCCGCCCCTGTTTTGCAAGTGCGGATTCCACCGGGTTAGCGATGTCCCTTTCGGAAGTTCGGATTCTAATAATACTAACGATACATTGAATATTAATATAGTTATCATTAGATGACGGTATGGTAGCTATCTGTAAGTGCCCAGGGTTTCGAAAGGATTGAGCGGGGAACCGCGTCAAGGTTAACGCGAGCCATCGGGAAGCTCAACACCGACGCGGGCGGCGGGTCTACCTGGGGCTTGGTATGACAGGCGTGGGTGGCGGGTGCTAGGATACGGCGCGATGAAAAACTTACGAACAGTACACGTTTGCTCGATCCTTTCTTGTTTCTTTCGAGTCTTCTTGTTTGGCTTGCTGGCGAGCGCTTGCCTCGGACAGAACCCACGGGTGTTCCGGCTGGATGGCGGTGACTCCACCTATGCGTTTGGCGTGAACGAGCGAGGAGAGCTGCAGCCGATTTATTGGGGCGGGCGGTTGGGGCCGCACGACGCGATTGCTACGCCGCATTCAATGCGGGAGATAGCTTCGTTTGATTCGCCATATACGACTACGCCGCAGGAATATGCTAGCTGGGGGGCCGGGTTATTTACGGAGCCGGCGTTGAAGGTGACGTTTGCGGATGGAAATCGCGACGTGGTTTTGCATTTTGTCAGCGGCAAATCGCTTGGGGCGGGGGCGTTCGAGATCTTGCTGAAGGATATTTCGCGCGACATTTATGTGACTTTGCGGTATGCGATCGATGCGGAGAGCGGGATTCTGGAGCGGTCGGCGGTGATCGAGAATCGGGAGAAGTCGGCTGTGGTGATTGAGCAGGCTGCGGCCGCGCAGTGGACGTTGCCTGCGGCGCGCTACACATTGAGTTATTTGACGGGGCGCTGGGCCGGGGAGTGGACCCTGAATCAGGAGCCGATTCAGGGCGGCGAGCAGGTGATCGAGAGCCGGCGGGGAACTACCGGACACCAAGCGAATCCATGGTTCGCGATTTCGCGCGACGACAGCCAAAACAGCGTCGGGCCATTTTCGGCGGGCGAAGCGCATGGCGAGGTCTGGTTCGGGGCGCTGGCTTGGTCTGGATCGTGGCGGATTACCGTAGAGAAGACCCAGCTGGATGCGGTGCGAGTGACCGGCGGGTTCAATCCGTTTGATTTTGGCTACGAACTGAAGCCCGGCGAACATCTTGAGACGCCTGTTTTTTATGGCGGATATTCCAATCACGGATTGGGTGGAGCTTCGCGGATTCTGCACAAATTTGAAATCGCACACATTTTGCCGCACCGGCCGGACCCCAAGCCCCGGCCGGTGATTTATAACTCGTGGGAGGCGACGGAATTTCGCGTCGATGAAGCGGGGCAGATGGCCATCGCGGAGAAGGCGGCATCGATCGGTGTGGATCGATTTGTGATGGACGACGGATGGTTTGGTCAGCGCAAGGATGATCACGCCGGGTTGGGCGATTGGTATGTGAATTCGGAGAAATTTCCTCACGGTTTGAAGCCGCTGATCGACAAGGTGCATTCGCTGGGCATGGATTTTGGTTTGTGGGTTGAGCCGGAAATGGTGAATCCTGATTCGGAGTTGTACCGCAAGCATCCCGACTGGGTCTTGAATTTTCCGGGACGCCCGCGGTCGGAGTCGCGCAACCAACTGGTGTTGAATCTGGCGCAACCGGACGTGCGCGATTACGTCGAAGGATTTCTGGACAAACTGCTGACCGAGAATGATATTGCGTTTTTGAAGTGGGATTACAATCGCAACTGGTCGGAACCGGGTTGGGATGCGGTGCCGATGGCTGAGCAGAAGCGGGTGTATGTGGAGTTCATCCGCAATCTGTATTCGATATTGGCGGACTTGCGGAACAAACATCCCAAGATTGAAATTGAAAGTTGCTCCGGCGGCGGCGGGCGCGTGGATCTGGGGATTTTGCGATACACCGATGAAGTATGGCCTTCGGACAACACCGATCCTTTCGATCGCCTGTCGATGCAGGACGGATTCACCTACGCCTATACGCCACAGATCATGATGGCCTGGGTCACGGATTCGCCGCACTGGCTCAACAATCACCGCACGACTTCGCTGGAGTACCGGATGCTCAGCTCGATGCAGGGTTCGCTGGGAATCGGTGCGAATCTGAACAAGTGGACGCCGGAGGATTTTGCAACGGCGAAGAGGTTGATCGCGGCGTATCACGCGGTGCAGAAAACGATTGTGCAGGGTGATCTGTACCGGCTCATCAGCCCGCGAGATGGAAGCAAGTTTTCAGCGACCGAATCGGTCGCGGGAGACCGGAGTCAGGCGGTGGTTTTTGCGTTTGCGAATGCCACCGAAGAAGGGCGCGGCTTTCCCTTGCTGGAATTGCAAGGACTTGCCCGCGAGGCCCAATACAAGCTCAGCTGGATCGAAGGCAAAGCGCTGCCAGGAGCGACGGAAGTCGCGTCGGGCGATTGGTGGATGCGCCACGGGATTCAGTTGGATTTGCGCGGCGATTTCCAAGCCGCAGCGTTTCGGCTGGAGCGGCAATACTAGGGTCGAATTGAACCTAACCCAGAAACAACTTGTCCAAGGATTGTCACCTCCCGGCGGCGCGTGCCTGGACACATCCGACCGCGGATATGATTCAGAAATGAGCAGGTGGCGATTTCTCTCTCTGCCGGTTTCCTTGCCGCCGAACGTTTTCGGAAGTCGACTTGGTCATGCGGACCACAGTCCCGGCAGTGTTACGGTGATTCCGCTCGAGACCTGATCGCACCGGTAGTCGACAGCTCCTATACCTTCACGACAATTTTGCCGATTTGCTCGTTGGACTCCATGTAGCGGTGGGCTTCGACGATTTGTGCCAGGGGGAAGACCCGGTCGATGCGCGGCTTGAAGTGGCCGGCTTCGACGCGATCGAAAACGTACTGCTCGGCTTTGGCCTTCAGTTTGGGGTCGGCAAAGATTTCGCGGAGCGTGTAGCCACGAATGATCAGCGCTTTGCTCAACGCCGCGAACAGGGGAAATGGGGTGGGCTCGGGGGCGAGTCCTCCGTATTCGAAGATGGTTCCGCCGACTGCCGCAACCTGAGCCAACACTTCGATACCTTTGCCAGCGATCGGGTCGAAGATTATGCGCGCACCTTTACCACCGGTGATTTCCTTTACTCGTTCGAGGAAGTTTTCCTCCTGGGTGGCAATCACGTGGTTCGCTCCGACCTCCACCAATATGCTCTTTTTCTTGGAGCTTCGCGTGGTGGCGATGCTGATCGCGCCTTCCGCCTTCACCATTTCAATGGCGGCGATTCCTACGCTGCTGCTGGCGGCGGTGAGGATCACGAAGTCGCCTGTGGTGATTTGCGCGTGATGAATCAGCGCGCCATAGGCGGTCAGATATTGCATCCAGATAGAGGTGCCCTGTTCCGGGGTCAGATTATTTGGATAGACTGCCAGCGCATCGACCGGAACGATGGCCACTTCTCCATACACCCCGTAGTGGGTCATGAGGAAGGCGGGCACCGTGCTGGCTTTTTTCCCTAGCCAGCTTTTGTCCACGCCCGGCCCGACGGCTGCCACTACGCCGGCGGCCTCGTAGCCCAACTTTGACGGCGGGACGGCGGTCTCCAGGTATCGGCCCTCGCGAAACATGACCTCGGCGCGGTTCAGTCCGATGGCTTTTACATCCAGACGGACTTCGCCTTGGCCCGGCTCGGGGATTGGCTCTTCTTCAATCTTCAATACTTCTGGTCCGCCTACTCTATGGAAGCGGACGATTTTTGCGGTTTGATTAGGCATAGTGATGTCTCCGTCGCTACTCTGATTGCTCTGAATGCCTGAAGATCGGCATCCGTCTTCACGGTTCCGGCGCCTGGCCACGGACTCGGAGGGGCGCGCTAAAGCGCGCCCCGCATTTCGCCCTTGGATGCGATTCGCTTATATTCGCTTACATTGTTAGGACGACGCGGAATTGGGCTTTGCCGCTGGTCATCCGGTTGTAGGCTTCGTTGACTTTGGCCAGGGGATATTTCTCGATCATCGGGCGGACGCCGGTGTATTCGGCGAATCGCAAGGTGTCTTCGGAGTCGGTTGCGGTGCCGGAAGCCCAGCCTTGCAGGCCCTTGCTGCCGAACAGCAGCGCGCCGGTTTGCGCTTCGATGGGGTCGGGACCGGCACCGATGACCATCATGGTGCCATTCGGTCCCAGGCCATCGATGAGCGAGCTCATGGCCTTGCCGCTAGGAGCGGTGGCCAGGATGACTCTTGCTCCGCCAAGTTTCTTGAGTTCCGCGGCGGCATCCGTGGTGGAACTGTCGATGTAGGAATGTGCGCCGAGTTTCTTGGCCAGCGCTTCGCTTTCTTTGCCGCGGCTGATGCCGATAACTTGATAGCCAAATTTAGTCGCAAACTGGATCCCGAGGTGGCCGAGGCCGCCGACGCCCTGAATCGCAACCAGGTCGCCAGGTTGGGCGCCGCTGTGGCGCAGGGCGTTGAAGGTGGTAATACCGGCGCAGAGTAGTGGGGCGGCTTCCACCGGATCAAGCGATTCGGGCATGGCCGCGACCGCTTCCCAGGGAGCGACCATGTATTCCGCGTACCCGCCGTCATAGCTGATCCCGGTGATTTTTTCGTTTGCGCAGTTGATGAAATCGCCGCGCCGGCATTGCAGGCAGGTGAAATCGTGACCGCCGTGCCAGCCCACGCCGACGCACTGGCCCTTTTTCCAGGCCGTGACCTGTGGACCCACTTCATCGATGACGCCGGCAATTTCGTGGCCGGGCGAGCGCGGGTATTGAATCCAGGGCAGCAAGCCGTCTTTCACCATATGATCGCTGAAGCAAACGCCGCAAGCGGCAACCTTGATGCGGACTTGGCCTTGGCTGGGCGTGGGAATGTCGCGTTCCATAAGTTCAAAATCGGCGCCGGGTTTGGGGACTACGGCGACTTTCATCTTTGACATTTTCGTTTTCCTTGCAGCGTTGCGGTTTTTTGGGGTTCCGAGGGTTGGATGCATAGTGCCTGCGTGTGGTTAAAGAAAAAGAGAATTGCCAGGAACGCAAGAAGATTAGGGAAAGTAGGTGAGACGCGATGATGGTGTAAGTTCTCACCGCGAGCCGGGCAAAGGCCTTGAGGCACCAACTCGGGCTCAGCCGAATTGGAGCGGAGGTACGCTGACGATTTATTTTGTTCGCGACAGATTGGTTGTGTTCATCGCGGGGCGGATGGGTATTTTGCTGCGCCAAACTCCAGCCATGGCTCCGGCGATCGCGTTTGGCACCGCGAGGATGAAGCCGAAGAGGACATATCCCATCGTTGCTTCATTTTGGAGAATCACGGCGAGAGTCCACAAAATCACCGCGGGTAGTTCTCCGCCGATGACTAGACGATCACCGGCGCGGCTTTGCTCCCGGCCGGAACTCCGAGGGTGAGGATCGCGGCGCCAATCCGTCCCAGAACAATGCCGGGAAGGAAAGATCCGCCAACCCGACCAGCGAAACGCTTCCGTGAAACGCAAACAGCAGTGCCGGCACTGAGCCAACCGCCGCCCACGATAGAAATGTTCTCGTAAATTCGGCAGCCCGCTGTAAGTTGGCGTTGGGTGAAGACCGTGCGCGCTGAAAGGACTCGGCTGAGGCGCGGGAATAATATCCCGGCAATGTTGATACTGGGAATGAGTAGAAAAATCATTTACGTAGAACTTAGGATAATTATGTGGGCGTTTTCGAGTACTGGTGCAATGTACTGCGACGAGCAGAGTGTTCGGATGGAGTGGTGGTTGGCAGTGGAGACGCACTGGCACACACGTCGGCGTCGCGCCCGGCGGTGACGGAAGGTTCGTGCTACAGTTTTGCGTTTGGGTGCCCGCCGGTTGTTCTGGTAGGAGGGAAGAGTGGCGTATCGGAATTTACGCGAGTTTGTGCGGAAGCTGGAAAAGGAGGGCGAGCTCACGCGGGTGCGGGCAGAGGTCGACCCAGTCTTGGAGATCGCCGAGATTACCCAGCGGATTGCGCGCGATCCTGGCCGCAAAGCGAACAGCGTCGGCCCGGCACTGTTTTTTGAGAAGCCTAAGGGCTCCAGGGTACCGCTGCTGGTGAACACGTTCGGCAGTGTGCGGCGGATGGAGTTGGCTTTCGAGGTCGGACGGCTGGCAGAAGTGGCCGATCGCGTCAAAGGGTTTTTGGCGATGGAGTCGCCGCAAGGCTTGTTCGACAAAATTAAGATGCTGCCGAAATTGGCGGAGCTCGGTTCATTTTTTCCGAAGAGTGTAAACAACGGAGACTGCAAGGACGTGGTGCGCACCGGCGCGGACGTAAATCTTTTGGACTTTCCGATTTTGAAATGCTGGCCGCAGGATGGCGGGCGCTTCATCACCTTTCCGTTGGTGTTTACTCGCAACCCTGAGACCGGGAAACGCAACGTCGGGATGTACCGCATGCAGGTGTACGACGAACGCACTACTGGCATGCATTGGCAGACCCAGAAGCACGGCGCGGAACATTTCCGCCGCGCACGGGCGGCGAATCCGGACGGACGCATTCCGGTCTCGGTGGCGATTGGAGCCGATCCGGCCACGGCGCTTGCGGGCATGCTGCCAATTCCTCCGGACCTGGACGAGATGATGTTCGCCGGATTTTTACGTCGTGAACCGGTGGAAATGGTGAGATGCGAAACGAATGACCTAGAGGTCCCAGCGAATGCGGAGATCGTATTGGAAGGCTACGTGAACCTGAACGAGATGCGGACCGAAGGCCCCTTCGGCGATCACACCGGATTTTATTCGCTGGAGGGGGAGTTCCCCGTTTTCCACGTTGAATGCATCACCCACCGGAGAGAACCAATCTATCTCACCACCGTCGTGGGGCCGCCGCCACAAGAAGACTATTTCATGGGCTATGCGGTGGAGCGCGTGTTCCTGCCGGTAATGAAAATGCAATATCCGGAGATCGCCGACGTGGCCATGCCGGCTGAAGGAATTTTTCACAATTTGATGATCATCGCGATCCGCAAGTCTTACCCGGGACACGCGCGAAAGATCATGAACGCGATTTGGTCGCTGGGGCAGGCCATGTTTACGAAGGTGATCGTAGTGGTAGATCACGACGTCGACGTCCACAATTACCGTGAAGTGGTTTGGAAGGCCTTGTGTGCGATCGACCCCGAACGCGATGTCCAATTTGTTCTGGGGCCAGTGGATACGCTCGACCATGCCCAGCGCATGCAAGACTATGGTTCGAAGATGGGAATCGACGCCACGCGCAAGTGGGCGTCCGAGGGGTTTAACCGCCCGTGGCCTGATGAGATTTTGATGGATGAAGAGACCAAGTCGCGTGTTAACGCTCTTTGGAAGACCTTGAATCTGTAAATGGTCCATAGCGAGCGTTCGTTGGCTTGGCGAAAATGAGTCTGGGCGCGTAAACCAAATACCAACACTGCAAAAAATCCTTCCTGGAACGGGCGCTAGCACGGACGGCATGACTTCAATCCATAACTGTCCAGACGAGCAGGTTGGCGCGCCCCTAAAAATCCATCCATTGTGGTACTGAGAGACACCCTACGCGATATATAGAGGGTCATACCATAAATAACCGGCAATTGCCTGAAACTACCCCTATTCTTAGGACAACTGCGGTACAGAATTTCTTTGACCCTCCCGCTCGCCGGATGTCATAAACGCTAGTACAGGGCGCGCCCCAGTCTTCCGCTATTTCCGGTGGGGTGCACCAGTGGGTTGCATTTCGGGCGTGCGTCGGGCGCCGGGGTAGCGTTCCTAGTGAATGAATCGCGTGAAGTGATGAATGTGCGGCAAGCGTCGCAGTATCTGGGGATCAGCCCGGATACGCTGTACCGTTACATCACCGAAGGCGAGATTCCCGCATTCAAACTCGGCAATCGTTGGAAACTACGCAAGACCATCCTGGACCGCTGGATGGAACGCAAGATGAGTCAGGCGCACGTAAGACGCCGCTAATCGGGCGGGGCGACAGGGAAAGAGGCCACGAGATGTGGTTACTGGGCGGAAAAAATAAGCAGCTGGTGGGTCTGGATATCGGGTCCAGCTCGATCAAGGCCGTGGAACTGCGTTCCACCAAAGCGGGCTACGAGTTGGTGAGCTTTGGCATGGAACCGCTGGCGCAGGACACTGTGGTGGATGGCGCCATCATGGACGCGCCGCAGGTAGCCAACGCTATCAGCAAGATTTTTGATACCGAGAAGATCAAGACCAAGAATGTGGCCACTTCGGTTTCCGGCCACTCGGTGATCGTAAAGCGGGTTCCCCTGCCGCTGATGACCGAGGAAGAGCTTTACGAGCGCATCCCTTCCGAGGCCAGTCAGCACATTCCGTTCGACATCGCCGATGTGAACCTGAGCTATCAGCTGCTGGAATCGATGGACGCCCAGATGGATGTTCTTCTGGTGGCGGTCAAGAAAGACAAGATTTTGAACCATACCAACGTGCTGGCACAGGCCGGCAAGACCCCGGTGGTCGTGGATATCGACGCCTTTGGATTGCAGAACTGCTTTGAAATGAACTACGAGCCAGATGCGGGACAGACGGTCGCGCTGCTGAACATTGGCGCCAGCGTCATGAACATTAATATCGTACGCGGCGGAATTCCGCTGTTCACCCGCGACGTCAGCGTGGGCGGCAATCAATTTACCGACGCGCTGCAAAAGGAACTGGACCTGAGCTACGAGGACGCCGAGCGGCTGAAGAAGGGCGAGACCCTTCCGAGCGTAACCGACGAGCAGAAACAACAGATTCTGCGCAGCGTTTCCGACATCCTGACGCTCGAAATTCAGAAGACTTTCGACTTCTTCCGCGCCACCGCCAGCGGCGAAAACATTCAGCGCATTGTGGTAGCCGGTGGCACCGCGCGTGTCCCCGGATTGGTCGACCTGCTGCGCGAGGAATTCGCCATGCCGGTCGAAGAACTAAATCCGTTCCGCAAAGTGTTGGTAAACCCTGGCAGGCACAGCGATGACCAGATTCGCGACATGGCGCCGCGGCTCGCAATTGCCGTGGGGCTGGCGCTGAGGAGCTTTGACTAGCCATGATCCGAATAAATCTTCTCGGACAAGCCAAACCGAAAGCTTCCCGCCGCCCGGTCGATACCGGCGCTGCGCTTCCCGCGCTCTTCGTGGGTGCTGGCGTTTTGTTCGGTGCGCTGATTCTCGGCTACCTGTACTACTCCTGGCAGCGGCAGTTGAACGAGGAAAACACCCGCATCAAGCAGCTCCAAGCGCAAAAGACGGATCTCGAGCAGGTGAAGCAGCAGGTCGAAGCTTTCGAAAAGCAGAAAGTCGTCCTGCAGCAGCGCGTCTCCACCATCGAACAACTCCAGCGCGACCGCACCGGCGGTCAGGAATTGCTGGATGAAATCGCCAGCACCGTGGCGCGCACCGAAAATCTTTGGCTGATCTCCATGATTCGCAAGGGCAATAACTTAACGATTGATGGCGCTTCGGCGTCGGTCAACGGCGTAGCCAACTTCATCACCGCGCTGAAGCGTTCCGGATATTTCTCCAAGATCGAAATCAAGGAATCGAAACAGGACGAAAAGAACACCGCGGTACAGACGTTCCTGTTCGAACTAAATGCTGAAATTACTCCTCCGGCTGCAGGCGCAACGGTGCCGCATCCGCAAGCCAAGCCGGCGAACGCCCCAACACCTCCAGCGCACAGCGCCGCCGCTCCGGCGAAGGTAGGGTAAACATATGGCCAATCCACTTCGCGATATGTCGGTGATTATGCAGGGTCTGCTGGCCGTAGCCATTACGGTCGTGCTGGTGGTCGTCGGCGTGTACGTGCCGCTTTCCCCGGTCGCGCAAGAGCGCGATGAGGTCGACAAGGCCGTTCGTCAACGCTCGCAACTCAACCAGGAAGTGACTCAGCTTCAGGTTTACCGCCAGCGTTACGGAGAACTGAAGTCGCAGATGGACGCGCTTTCCAAGCAGTTGGAAACCTTGAAAACCATCGTTCCTGAGGAGAAGGAAATCGACGAATTCATCCGTCTGGTAGAAGGCGCGGCGGTAGCCTCGAACGTACAAATTCGGCGCATGACCGCACAACCCGTGGTGGCCCGAGAATACCACTACGACATGCCATTTGAAATCCAGGCCGACGGGCCGTACTTCAACATTCTGGACTTTTTCGGGCGGCTGAGCCGTTTGTCCCGAATCATCAACGTAGGCGACCTGGACTTTGAGGATGCCACCAGTACGAAGGCCGGAAAGTACCCGCTACGACCGGGCACTTCGGTTTCCGGAACATTTACCGCAACGACGTTCTTCACCAAGCCGGCTGATACAGGCACCGCCCCCGCAGCCGCGGGTGCGAAGCCCCAGCCAGCTGGAAAGATGTAAGCGGAATGGGCGAACTATGCGTTCTGTGAATACACTCCTAGTAGGGATTTTGCTGGTGGCGGGATGTTCCAGCTTGCTAGCGCAGGCCAATCCCGCAGGCGGCGCGAACGTTGCTCCTCCGGCGGCCAAGCCTTCGCAACATCCGTCGAAGACCGCCAAACCCAGGGCCAAGTCGGCCGCGCGGAAGCCGGTGGAAACCGCGACACCCTCCGCCGATGCGCAAGGCTCTCCGGAAGGCGACAAGTCGGCGCGCCGCGATCCGTTTGAGTCCCTGGTCAACCGTAGCAAAGATGCTGGAGCGGGCAAGAATCTTCCGCCAGGCAAAGCCGGCTTGCAGGTAAGCACGCTGCGGCTCGATGGCATCGTCAAGTCCTCCAACGGCATGATTGCCGTAGTTTCGAATCCGCAAGCCCGCACCTACTTCTTGCGGGAAGGCGACCAGCTCTACGACGGTCGCGTGGAAAAGATTGCCATGGATGGAGTCTCGTTCCATGAATTGGGCAAAGACGCCTTTGGCAAGCCCGTGGAACGCCAGGTAAATAAGCGAATTTACGCCACAGCAGGAGAACAGCAATGATGACGAACCGGCCGGCCTTACGAATTGGCTGCCTGATATTCGCGGCGAGCACCTTAACAGTGAGCCCGTCGTTCGCCCAGATGCAGGAGCCCGCCGCCATCGCACCTTCGGCCGTGATCTCCAGCGTCGCGGTTACCCAGGCCTCGCTGCACTCCAGCGTGCGTGTGGAAGGCGCAGGGCGCTCGGAGGTTCGAGCGTCTCGGATGCAGAATCCAGATCGCCTGGTGCTCGACTTCAGCGCCACGCGACTCGCAGTACAGAAATCGGTCATTCCCGGTGTTTCCGCCCCGGTCCGCGGCGTACGTCTTGGCCAGTTCCGGCCCGACGTGGCTCGCGTAGTGGTCGATTTGACCGGCGCGGCTCCCTACCAGATGGTTCGCGAAGGTTCTGCGGTCGTGATTTCCTTCGACTCGCAGCCTGAATCCCCGATCGACGCCCCGGTCGCGACCACCACGATCGCATCGGAAGCCACTCCCAGGGCACGCCCGATTCGTTACGACATGTCTGTCCCTCGGCTCGTTCCGGCGCATTCTTCCAAGAAGGTTTCTAGCCGAGTTCCTCGCTTCGCGTTGCCTAGCGAACTGACCCAGCCCTCATTCGTTTTGGCATCGTTCAGCGAGAAAGACCAGCCGGTGCGGCCGATCGCCGCTCAGGAAGCAGCCCAGCAGGCCATGCAGCAAGCAGGCAATGCTGCGGCGACGGTGGGCTCCTCACCCCAGGGGGCGACCCAGTCGGTAACCGCGGCTCCGTCGCGATACAGCGGTGAGCCTATCTCCGTCAACCTCAAGGACGTGGACTTGCGGGATTTTTTCCGCTTAATCCACGAAATCAGCGGTCTCAACGTGGTGCTGGATCCCAACGTCAAGGGCACTCTCACCATCGTTCTCGACGAGGTACCCTGGGATCAGGCGCTCGATATCGTGCTGCAAAACAATGGTCTCGAAAAGCAATTGCACGGCAATGTTCTGCGCATCGCGACCCTGGACACCGTCAAGAAGGAGGCAGAAACTGCCCGAGACGTCCGCAAAGCTGAAAACGACGCGCAGGAAATGATCACCGTAACCCGCGTGCTCAGCTACTCGAAGGCCGACTCGCTCAAAGATACCCTGAAGAAATTTCTGACCGGACGCGGTGACATTCTTTCTGATAGTCGATCGAACCAACTCATTATTCGCGACATACCTGGGGTCATCCCTACGATCGACAATCTGATTCACCAGCTCGATCGCAAATCTCAGCAGGTGGAGATCGAAGCCCGGGTGGTCTCGGCCACGCGGTCGTTTTCCCAGGACATTGGAACGGAATTGGGGTTTGCCGGAACGACCACCGGCGGACGGTCCCTGTTTAGCGGTTCTCCCGCCGTAGGCGCCAGCGGCGTAACCACGGCAACCGGGGTTCCAGCATCCCCTGTGGTTGTCAGCAGCAGCCAGACCACCGGCAACGGCGCCACCACCGGCATCCCGCTGAACACCAACCTGGGTGCAGGGGTACCGACCAGCGGTTTCGGATTCTCTCACCGCTCTCCGAACTTCGCAGTGGACTTCTTTATCACCGCCGCCGAAGCCAAGGGCGTGGGCAAACTGCTCTCTAAGCCGCGCATCGTGACCCAGAACAATGAGAAGGCTACGGTGAAACAGGGCGTCAAAATTCCTATTCAGACCACCATCAACAACACCATTTCCGTGCAGTACATCGACGCCGTCCTCAAACTGGAGGTTACCCCGCAGATCACCGCCGAGGGTACCGTGTACATGGATGTGGTCGTCGAAAACACGCAAATCGATAACGGTATTCCACGCATTCAAGGCGTTCCAGCCCTGGATACCCAGTCCGCAGAAAGCAAAATCACCGTGGCGGACGGCTCGACGATCGTTGTCGGCGGCGTGATCGTCACGCAAACTCAGGTCAACATCACCCAGGTGCCGGTCCTTGGCAGCATCCCGGTCATCGGCAACCTGTTCAAGCGCAACAACACCAGCGTCAGTACTTCGGAACTCCTGTTTTTCCTGACGCCCCGAATCATTCCAGCAGCGTAAGCACCGCTTCCTACGCTGAGATACTCTTCATCTAAGGGTTAAATCGAGGAGACTGCGGTCTCCTCGATTCATTTATGACCACTCCGTTTACGCAACGCAGGCGCGCGGTGATATCGCAATTGGGCGCGCGTCGGCTCGCTGCTGGCAAAGGCGCCGTCGATAGCTTGCTGATTACCCGGCCTGCCAGCTGCTATTACCTGACCGGCTTCACCGGGGATGCCGGCGCTTTGGTCCTATCCCGCCGGGGAACCACTCTGGTTACCGATGGCCGATTTACCGCCCAGGCACGCGAGCAGACTTCCGGGGTACGCATCGTGCAGCAACGCCGCTCATTACCGGCAGCTATCGGCGAATTTGTGAGGGCCGCTGGCCTCCGAAAGGTTGGTTTTGACGCGTCGCATATCACTGTCGCTCAGCTTGGGGCCATGCGCAAGGCGGCCGGGGGGCGTGTGCAGTGGACCGCCTCGGAGGGACTGGTCGAGGCATGGCGCGGCCGTAAAGACTCCCAGGAGCTAGCCACGATGCGGCGTGCAGCCATCCTGGCCGGGCAAGTTCTGGAGGGGGCGCTGAAGTTGCTGGAGCCCGGAGTGCGCGAACTGGAAATCGCCTCGGAGATCGAATACCAAATGCGGCAGCTGGGTGCTTCGGGCCCTGCCTTTGAGACGATTGTTGCGTTTGGCGAGCGTTCCGCGTATCCCCATGCGCGAGCGGGCGCCAAACGCTTGAGGAAAAATGAATTGGTCGTCCTGGACCTGGGTGCTATACTCGCGCATTATTGCAGCGACATTACGCGCACCGTGGTGGTGGGGCGTGCCTCTGCAAGGATTCGGCAGTGGCACAAGGCCGTGCTCGAAGCCGAAGGGGCGGCCATCGAAGCGGTAAAGGCCGGGGTGAGTTGCGGGGAAGTGGACGCTGCGGCCAGGAACGTCCTAGCGGGTTATCGCCTCGATCATTACTTTGTGCACAGCACTGGGCACGGGCTTGGGCTGGAAGTGCACGAGGATCCCCGGGTGGCCAAGGGTCAGAAGCACATCCTGGAGCCGGGAAACGTAATCACCATCGAGCCGGGCGTCTATGTGCCAGGGGTCGGGGGCATCCGGATCGAAGACGACGTCGCTGTACACGCAACGAACACCGAAGTGCTCACCCGTATTCCACGGGATCTCATCGAGATTTAATAAAAAGGCATGAAACGCAAACAGCCCTCGAAACCGACTGCTAGCCCTGCGATAGGGAACCCGGAACTCCAGATTATCGAGCAACTCCTCCGCTACATGAGCGAGAACAACCTCGAGGAGTTTGAATACTCCAGCGGCGATCTAAGAATCCGGTTGAAGAAGCCATCTGCCGGTAGCGCGGTTGGCTTGCCCAGGCAGTTGGCTGCGCCGGAAATCATCATCGCGAGTTCTGCTGGCACCCAGGCGGCTGCAGCCCCTTCGACTGCGCTTTCTTCGCATTCGTCGCCTGAAGCGCGGGCGACGAGCGATGACATGCACCTGGTAAAGTCCCCGATCGTCGGGACGTACTATGGGTCGCCAAGTCCTGGGGCGGAGCCCTTTGCAAAGGTTGGAGCGTACGTCGAAACTGGGCAAACTCTGTGTATCGTGGAAGCCATGAAGCTTATGAACGAGATCGAATCCGATATCAGCGGCGAAGTGCTGCGCATCTTCGTCGAAAACGGACAACCCGTCGAATACGGGCAGCCGCTGTTCGGCATCCGTCCGAGCCGGAAGAAGTAGCCGGCCCGCCTGTCTATGTTCCAGAAAATTCTAGTCGCCAATCGCGGGGAAATTGCCCTGCGGATCATCTGCGCGTGTAAAGAGCTGGGGATTGCTACGGTCGCCGTGTATTCGGAGGCGGATCGTAATTCGTTGCACGTGCGCTTTGCGGATGAAGCGGTTTGCATTGGTCCGCCGCGGAGTAGCGAAAGTTACCTGAATATTCCTCAAGTGATCAGTGCTGCGGAAATTACCAACGTCGATGCGATCCATCCCGGATATGGATTCCTTTCCGAGAATGCCAATTTTGCGAAGGTCTGCGAAGCGTCGGAAATCACCTTCATCGGCCCTACCGCCGAAGTGATTGAGATGATGGGAGAGAAGGACCGCGCGCGGCGTGAGGTGAAGGCCGCGGGGCTGCCGACCGTTCCGGGTAGCGACGGAATCGTGGAGGGCGAGGATCAACTGGCGAAGGAAGCCACGAAAATTGGGTACCCGCTGATCTTGAAAGCGGTGGCGGGCGGCGGCGGGCGCGGGATGCGCATCGTGCGCAAGCGGGATGAATTGCTGTCGATGTATCAAACGGCGCGCAGTGAGGCGCAGCAGGCTTTTGGGACGCCGGATGTGTATGCCGAGAAATTCATCGAGCACCCACGGCACATTGAATTTCAAGTGCTTGGCGACCAGCATGGCAAGGTCATTCATCTGGGCGAACGGGAATGCACCATTCAGCGGCGGCACCAGAAGCTCCTGGAGGAATCGCCTTCGCCAGCCATGGATGCGAAGAGCCGGAAAGAGCTTGGCGCGAAAGTGGTGCGGGCGCTGGAGAAGATCGGCTACACCAATGCCGGTACGGTCGAATTTTTGATGGATGAAGACGGCTCCATTTACTTCATTGAGATGAACACGCGCATTCAGGTGGAACATCCGGTCACCGAGCTGGTGACCGGCGTAGATTTGATCAAGGCGCAAATTCGGATCGCGGCGGGTGAACGGCTCGAGGAAGCGGTTGGTGAGATGACCTTTTCCGGACACGCCATCGAATGCAGGATTAATGCCGAAGATCCCGACACCTTCGTGCCGTCGGCCGGACGTATCACTACGTTTCAGGCGCCGGGAGGGACCGGAGTGCGGGTGGATTCCGCGGCCTACGCGGATGCGGTGATACCGCCCTACTACGATTCGATGATCGCGAAATTGATTGTGAAGGGCCGCGACCGGGCTGAAGCTATTGGACGCATGAAGCGGGCGCTGGAGATGTTTGTGATCGAAGGGATTAAGACCTCGATTCCGCTGCATCGTAAGATCCTGGCCGATCCGGATTTTTCGGCCGGGAAATTCGATACCCACTTCATCGAAAAATTGCTGGGAACAAACGGAAAATAGGTGTCGATGCGGCTTGTTCTGCCCAGGCTGTATGTGATACTAGACTCAGCATTGCTGACCGTCCCTGTACAAGATTGCGCGCAAGAACTTGCAGATGCCGGTGTCCGGTTGCTCCAGTACCGGAACAAGACCGCGCCTGCCGGCGAACTGCTGAATACCTCTAGAAGTCTCGCCTCTCTGCTGATTCCCCTGGGAGTTTCCTTTATCGTGAACGACCGTCCGGATGTCGCGGTGTTGGCGGGAGCGACCGGCATTCACGTGGGCCAGGACGATTTGGAAGTGGAACAAGCGCGGAGACTGGTCGGAAAAGAGCTGGTCCTGGGCGTGTCCACCCACAACACTGAGCAGTTTCGGAAGGCCGCCGATACCTCTGCAGATTACGTCGCGGTCGGGCCAGTGTTCGCGACTTCTTCGAAGGCCAATCCTGATCCGGTGATTGGCACCGAGTTTATCCGACAGGTGAGGGATTTGAGCGATAAGCCAATTGTGGCGATTGGCGGAATCACGCTGGACAACGCCGCCTCGGTGATCAGGGCGGGAGCCAACTGCGTGGCCGTACTCAGCGATGTTTTGCGAGCGCCAGATCGCGGCCAGCGAGCCAAGCAATACTTGGAGACGTTAGAGCAACTGTAGCCGCCCTGTTTAAGAAGGCGGGTTTGGAAGCAAAACACAACCATTCTTCTGGGGCTCGCATTTAAGCCCGAGAATCAGGCCGTAAGAGGTTAGTTTTTCACATGACGGATACTAGAAGCAGCCCGACTCGACAGCCCGGCGCCCTCCCGGCGCAGGGTCCCGGTTTTGTGCGCGCAATCGGCTTGTTCGACGGGACCATGATCGTGGTCGGCTCAATGATCGGTTCGGGAATCTTCATTGTGGCGGCGGACATCTCGCGGCAGACCGGGTCATCGGGTGGTCTGCTGCTTACTTGGGTCATCACCGGATTGCTAACCATCGCCGCGGCGCTTTCCTACGGGGAGTTGGCCGCACTGTTTCCGCATGCTGGCGGACAGTACATTTACCTGCGAGAAGCGTACTCGCCGTTGTGGGGATTTCTCTACGGCTGGACGCTATTCCTGGTGATTCAGACCGGCACGATTGCGGCTGTTGCAGTGGGATTTGCGCGCTATCTCGGCGTGATCTTTCCCGCGATTTCAGGGAATTCCTGGATCGTTCGGCCGATTGCACTGGGATCTAAGTATGCAATCAGCCTGTCGGTGCAGCAGTTAGTCGGCGTGGTCATGATCATGTTTTTGACGTTTTTGAATATGCAGGGCGTGCGACTGGGCAAGCTGATTCAAAATATTTTTACCAGCGCAAAGACATTGTCACTGTTGGGGCTGATTTTTCTTTGCGTGTTTGTGGCCCGGAACGCCGCTGCGATTTCCGATAATTTCAGCCATTTATGGGCCATCCGCGGTGCGCAACCTATTGAGCCTGGCGCGAACCTCTTGCGGTCGTTTGTTCCGACAGTCACGGCGGCGAGCGGGGCGTTTGGTTTATTTGTAGCCTTCGGGGTGGCGCAGGTCGGCTCGCTTTTTTCAGCCGACGCTTGGAACAACATCGGGTTTACCGCCGCGGAGGTGAAGAATCCCAAGCGGGACGTGGCGTTGTCGATGGCCTTCGGGACAATCATCGTTATTACCCTGTATATCCTGGCAAATATCGCGTATCTGTGCGCGTTACCCCTTTCGCAGATTCAGAACGCGCCTGACGACCGGGTGGCGACGGCGGCACTACAGGCTATTTTTGGTCCAGCGGGCGCGCTGATCATGGCGGCGGCGATCATCATTTCCACGTTTGGTTGCAACAATGGATTGATTCTGGCCGGTGCGCGCGTTTCTTACGCCATGGCGCGGGATGGATTGTTCTTTCGTTCGACGGGAACGTTAAACAAAAAGGGCGTGCCTGGAAGCGCACTGCTGTACCAGTGCGTGTGGATCACGGTGCTGATTCTGCTGCGGACGCAGCGGGTTGGCCCGACCGGGCTGATTACTTATGGCAACCTATACAGCGACTTGCTCGATTATGTCGTGTTTTCGGTTCTGATTTTTTACGCGCTGACTATCGCCGCGATTTTCGTCTTGCGTGTGAAGCGGCCTGATCTGGAAAGACCGTATCGTGCGTTTGGCTACCCTTTCGTACCGCTGCTGTATATAGTGTCGGCGCTGGCGATCATGTTTGTGCTGTTGTTGTATCGGACGCAGACGGCGTGGCCGGGCTTGGTGATCGTATTGTGCGGCGTGCCCGTGTATCTACTTTGGTCACGCCAATCTTCGCCCGGAAAGAGCGCGGTACTAGACTAGGACGGTACAGGGTGCGGTTGGTGCGCCCTGGTGAGGTGCTTCATGACGAGTGGGCCTAACGAACTGGCAACCGCGATCCCAGGCGAAGCCGCGCACACCGGTGACGATTCTCTGTTTGCCAAGAAGACGATTGGTGCGTTGCTGGCCGAAGCGAAGGAGACGGGCGAGCATAGTTTGAAGCGAACGCTGGGGCCGTTTCAACTGACCGCTTTGGGCGTCGGGGCGGTGATTGGGGCTGGGATATTCGTGTTGTCGGGGCTAGGGGCGCACTACGCTGGACCCGGACTGATGCTGTCGTTTGTGCTGTCCGGCTTGGGTTGCGCCTTTGCTGCGCTTTGCTACGCGGAATTTGCGGCCATGATTCCCCTGGCGGGCAGCGCGTATACCTATGCGTATGCCACCCTGGGTGAAATCTTCGCCTGGATCATTGGCTGGGACTTGACGCTCGAGTATGCGATGGGCGCCAGTACCGTATCGTCGGGTTGGTCGAACCACTTCATCGAATTGCTGAATATTTTTCACATCAAGATGCCGTTGTGGCTGGCTTACGACCATTGGACCGCTTTGCGGACGGCGGAAAATCTGGTGGCGCGGCAGATGGCGCAGGCATTCGATCCCAATTTGGTCCCCGGCACGCAGGCGTTTCTCGACCGCGTGATGATGATCATGGCGGCGCACTCTCCGGAACTAGTGCAGCGGGCGCACGATTTGATGGCGGCACCCAGGATTTTTGGAGCGGAAATCGGATTTAACTTGCCGGCTTTCATCATCGCGTTGGTGATTACGTTTATTCTCTGCATGGGAATCAAAGAAAGCGCCAGCTTTAACGCGACCATCGTGGTGATCAAGGTTTCGGTGGTGCTGTTTGTGATTGGGTTGGGGTCGCGGTACATCTCGACTGCGAATTGGGGAAGCGACTGGCACAGTTTTGCGCCTTATGGATTTTCGGGAATAGGGGCCGGAGCGGCCTACATATTTTTTGCGTATATTGGATTCGACGCGGTGTCGACGACGGCGCAGGAAGCGAAAAATCCGCAGCGGGACTTGCCGATCGGCATCATCGTGTCGCTGCTGGTGTGCACGGCGCTGTACATCCTGGTGGCGGGGGTGCTTACCGGTATGGTGTATTGGCAGGACATCAATATTGAGGCGCCGGTGGCGCGGGCGTTTCTGGATCGCGGGCTGACTACGGCTTCGCACATCATTACGGTTGGTGCGCTTGCGGGATTGACCAGCGTGATGCTGGTCATGTTGTTGGGACAGACGCGGGTTTTGTATTCCATGGCTAACGATGGATTATTGCCGAAGAAATTTTTTGCGGCGGTGCATCCGAAGTGGCGGACGCCTTATAAGAACACCATGGCGGTGGGTTTGTTGGCCGCGATCGTGGGCAGCATCACGCCGATTGACGATATCGGGCGCATGGTTAACATCGGAACGCTGCTGGCTTTCGTAATTGTGTGCATCGCGGTGATGGTGCTGCGCAGAACGAACCCGGAGCAGGCACGGCCGTTTCGGACGCCTTGGGTGCCGGTGGTGCCCGTTCTGGGAATCTTGTTTAACGGTTACATGATGTACAAGCTCGGATGGGTGAACTGGGCGCGCTTGATCATCTGGCTGGTCATCGGGTTGGTCGTGTACTTCACGTATAGCCAACACCATAGCCGGGTGCGGAACCCTAGCGCCAATTAGGATCGCAGACCGAAGCGAGGGCTTGGCGCCCGATGTCGGCATAAAAGCTTTGAAATAACCGGCCGGATTAGACTTACCTGAGTGAAGGGAAGGCTAGCGTGACGGCGTCGCTTTGTCGAAGCACCCCGCCTAGGTTTTCTGTAAGTGTTGATGGCCGAGCGCTTATCAGAATCCCTTGTTTGCTGCGATTATGCAAGGTGTTGATTCTAAAAGGTGTTAGACCTAACGTAGCTTGGTGACGTATGGCGTCCTCTCCCGCAGCGATCGGTATTTAGCCAGTTGCTTCAAGGAAAGTTTGTCCTTTTAATTTCGGCGGGCAGGTGGTTGGACGAATTCGAACGCTTGTTGGTGGTTCAGGGCACGAATACATTTTGGCGCGCGGCGGTTGGGGAGCGCTGGCAAGGCGTTAGGTGGCCGGACCGGATCGCGGGGTTGCGGCGCGGTCGGGTTGCATCGGTTCGGTGCGAGGAGCAATCTTCAGGTAAAGTAGTCCTTCTGACCCGTCATCCGGGAAGTGATGATCTCTATCCTTGACCCATGTCGAGAGGCCTGGCGGCGTTGTTCGCGCCTGGACGTTGCAGCCCTGGCGGTGCTACTGGCGGGCGGATTTGCGTCCGCGATGGATCTCGGGGGTGGCGTATTCAGTTTCCTTAAATTCCTGGCGGTTCTGGCCGGGGCCTATCTTGTCTACCGGATGGTTGCGTGGGGTCGCAACCGGCTGTTGTGGAGCCTGCGTAACCGCTTGATTGTCGCTTACTTGTTTATCGCCGTGGTGCCCATCCTGTTGATTATGACCTTCGTATTGCTGGCGGGTCGATTTTTGTATTCGCAGCTTGGGGCTTATTTGCTTTACGAAGATTTGCACCGGCGGATCGAAATGATTACCGACATTTCACAGCATATCGCGGCGGCTCATGATTTCCTGCCGGCTGGGGTCAGCGTCGAGGAGTCGGAACAGGTGCTGGCGTCGCAGTCGCATGTCGTTCATGACCGGGAATTGCCAGGCTTGCGCATTGAGTTTTCGAATGATGCGAGCCTGTTGAGGAGGATTGCCGGCCCCGGCGGAACCTATTTTGCGGGGCTGCTGCAGGAAGATGACAGCCTGTCGCTGGTGACCGTGAGGGAATTGAGCCCGACGCGCGGGACGCGGATGGTGAGGTTGCGGGTGCCAGTGACGCAGGATTTGCTGGCTACCGTGGCGCCTGATTTGGGGGCCATCCAGTTGAACTTGACACGGCCTTATGACGGGGGGGCGCCTCGGGGAGTGATTTATTCTACTGGCGGCGTGCAGTACGAAACCGCCGGGCGCATCGTGGCGCGTGGTCGAACGCTGCAGCCTGCGGCGTTCTGGCTGGAACCGTCGGTGAATGTGGTGTCACGATTGGAGGATGCGGTTTTCGTTTCGCGGGATGGAGCGGTGGGAAGACCTCGGCCGGTTTTTGCAGTGTTCAGCGCGCGGCCATCGAGTTTGAGCGGCAGGATGTTCAGCACGCTGGGAGAGTTGCGGGATTCGTATCTCATTTTGTTCTCGGTGTTAGCTACTTTTTTTGTTTTGATTTGGATTGCGGCGTTTATTACCGGGGTGGTGCTTACCCGGCAGATTACCAAGGCGGTGGCCGATCTTTATCACGCCACACAGTACGTGCAAAGCGGGGATTTGACGCACCGAGTGCGGATTGAGCGGCGGGATCAGCTTGGGGTTTTGGCGGAATCATTCAACCTGATGACTGGGTCGATTAGCGGGTTGATCGAGGAACAGAAGAAGCGGCAGCGGTTGGAGAATGAGATTTCCATCGCGCGGGAGGTGCAGACCCAGTTGTTTCCGAGGACGTTGCCGGTGGTGCCTGGGGTGGAGATGGAGGCGATTTGCAAGGCAGCGCGATCGGTTAGCGGCGATTATTATGATTTTATTCAGTTGAGCCCTACGCATCTGGCCATTGCTGTGGCGGATATTTCTGGGAAAGGAATTTCGGCGGCACTGTTGATGGCCAGCTTGCAGGCGGCCTTGCGGAGTCAGATGTTGGCTGAGGGCAGCGAGTATATGAGCACGGCGGAGTTGGTGTCGCGTTTGAATAAACATTTGGTTCGGAATACCGGTGACGATCGGTTTGCTACATTTTTCATTGCTGTTTATAACTCGGCCACGCGAATGCTGCGGTATACGAATGCGGGGCATTTACCTTCGTTTTTGATTTCGAAGGATGCGGCTTTGCATTTGGATAAGGGGGGGATGGTGCTCGGGGTCGTGGAAGAATCGTGTTACGAAGAGGGAGCGGTTTCGGTCCCAGCGGATTCGCTCTTGGTGGGGTACAGCGACGGGCTGGTGGAGCCTGAGAATGTGTATGGCGAGGAGTTTGGGATCAAGAGGTTGCAGCAGGCGGCGGTGTATGTGCAGGGATCGGCACCGCGGGTGGTGGCGGAGGCGTTGATGAATGCGGCCGAGGAGTGGGCGGGGACGCCGGAGCAAGCGGATGATATGACCGTGGTGGTGGCGCGGCTGCACTGAGGGGGTACGGCGTAGCAGAAATATATCGGGCGTACCCGAGATACTGCATGGCTGGGATATACTGAGCCTCTTTTTTGTGCCAAGGGTTGTTTAGGTAAGCGAAGACGGGCACGGCCTGCCGTGCCCTACAGGGAGAGGGATGGCGCTGCAGAATCGGGTGGCTTTGGTTACTGGGGGCAGCCGCGGTATCGGGCGTGGGATTGCGGTGAAGCTTGCGCAGGATGGGGCGCGGGTGGCTATCGCTTATCGGTCGAATAAGGCGGCGGCGCAGCAGACTTTGCGGCAGTTGCAGGCTAGTGGCGTGGATTGCGTGGCGGTGGAGACGGATATTAATGACGCTGGGCGGGCTGAGGAGCTTTTGCGGACTGTGGTGGATCGGTTTGGGCGCGTCGACGTGGTCGTCAACAATGTTGGAGATTTTCGGTGGGGGACTTTGGCGGAGTCGTCGATTGAGGATTGGCAGAATGTGGTTTCGTCGAATTTGATGACCGTGCTTTATGTCAGCCGGGCGGCGCTGCCGCATTTGCGGCGAGGGCGGTGGGGACGGATTATTAATTTGGGTGCGGTGGGGGCGGAGAGGGCTTTTGGGCAGGCTAAGATTTCTGCGTATGCGGCGGCTAAAGCGGCGGTCGTGGCGTTGTCGCGGTCTTTGGCGCTGGAAGAGGCTAAGAATGGGATTACTGTCAATGTGGTCAACCCTTCCAGTATTGATGAGAATGAACTGACTTTGGGTGAAGCGCGGAAGATTCGGGACGCGCGATTTCCGATTGGGCGGCCGCCTACGGTTGAGGACGTGGCTAATACGGTGGCGTTTTTTGCTTCCGAAGAGGCGGAGTATGTTACCGGGCAGGTCGTGAATGTTAGTGGGGGTTGGATGCTTTGATCCGTTTGGATGGGGCGGTGTCGCTGGAGCTACAGAAAGGCCACGGGGCTCCCGGGACGCCTGCGCTACGCGTTGGAGACGTTTGCAAGTTTTGAAAACCTGCCATGAAAGTCCTTACCGCTGAGGAAATGCGTGAAGTTGATCGGCTTACGACCGAACGTCTCGGCATTCCCGGTTTACAGCTGATGGAAACGGCGGGGCGAAGTGTGGCCGACGCTTTCCAGTTAATTGCGAACCAGGATGGGCTCGAGCCGCGCAAGATTTTTGTGCTTTGCGGCAAGGGGAACAACGGTGGAGACGGATTTGTTGTGGCGCGGCACCTTCGCGCGGGCGAAAGAAGGGTGCGCGTGTATTTGTTCGCGTCGGCGGATGAGCTGCGTGGCGATGCTCGGGCGAACTATCAGCGGTGGCGGGAACTCGGCGGGGAGGTACGCGCGGTTCCGGACGAGAAATCGTGGGAAGCGGTGTGGCCGGAAATCGCCGTCGCGGACGCGATTGTCGATGCCATGTTTGGGACCGGATTTCGCGGCGCAGCATCCGGCGCTATCGGGCAAGCGATCCAGGATATCAACCGGCTTTCTCACCACGCTACCGCGGCCCGGCCCGCGCTGATTCTTGCTGTGGATACACCGTCTGGCTTGCCTTCGGACGGGCAGACGGCGGAGGGGCCAGTGTTGCGGGTCCATCACACGGTTACGTTTACGGCGCCGAAGGTCGGGCAGTTGGTGTCTCGCGATTCCGAGGCGGTGGGTTCACTGCGCGTAGTGAATATTGGCTCGCCGGCGGCATTGGTCGAAGAGGTGGGCCAGGGGGCGCTGCGGTGGGCTGAGCCGGAAGAGTTTGCGGATTTACCGCTAGTGCGGACTACCGATGGGCACAAGGGCTTGTACGGGCACATTCTGGTGGTGGCAGGATCGTTGGGAAAGAGTGGCGCGGCGATTATGTCGGGAAGCGCCGCGTTGTGGGCTGGCGCGGGTTTGGTCACCGTCGCTACGCCGGATGTGGTGCTTCCGATTGTGGCTGCGGCACACCCGGAATATATGACTGAGGCGTTGGTTTCGACCGACGTTGGCACTGCCTCCAAACGAAATCTTTTCGACCGCCCGCCTGTTCCGGAATCGAAAACTCCCGAGGCGAACGATGCTTTTATGAAAGGATCGCGGACTCGTTTCGCGGCAATGCAAGCGGGCAAAACGGTCTTAGCACTAGGCCCTGGTCTTGGGACCCATCCGGAAACTCAAGAATTCATTCGAACAATTGTAGGGCAGACGGAGCTGCCAGTGATTCTCGACGCGGATGGCTTGAACGCTTTCGCCGGTCATTCCGATAAGCTACGCGCTCGAAACAGCGAATTCGTTGTGATTACGCCGCACCCGGGAGAAATGGCTCGTTTGCTGAATAGCTCTGCGAAAACCGTGCAGGAAAATCGCGTGAAAACCGCGCAGGACGCGGCTCGGCGGTGGAATGTTCACGTGATTTTGAAAGGTGCACACACGGTGGTGGCTGCGCCCGATGGCCGGATGTTTGTCAACACTACCGGGAATGCCGGGCTGGCTAAGGGCGGCTCCGGTGATGTGTTGACTGGAGTGCTGGCGGCGATGACCGGACAGTTTACGACGGACGATTGGCTACGGGTGTTGGCGCTGGGTGTTTGTTTACATGGGGCGGCGGCTGGCGTGGCAGCGGAAGGTATGGATTTGTCGGGGCTGGTGGCTGGAGATGTGGCGCGGGCGGTGCCTGCGGCTCGGCTGCGGCTTTTGCGGGAGTTGCAGCGGCGTGGGTGAAGAGGTTATTACGCGATCGGCGGAAGAGACGATCGCCTGGGGCAGGGAATTTGCGGCGCGGTTGAAGGCCCCGATGCTGGTGTTGCTCACCGGGGAACTCGGAAGCGGGAAAACTACCTTAACTAAGGGCATCGTTGCCGGGCTGGGGGCCGCGGCGGAAGAGGATGTTACCAGCCCAACGTTTACGCTGGTTCACGTCTACGGGGGGGCGGTTAAGGTCTATCACGGTGATCTTTATCGGATTGAAAGTTTTCACGATTTCGAGACTTTGGGGCTTGAGGATGTTTTTGCTGCGCCCGCGGTGATGATTCTGGAATGGTCCGAGAAATTCCCCTTAGAATCTCCTTGGCCACAGGTCCGTTTACGGCTGGAGCATGCTGGTGGGAATTCGCGGCGGATCGTGGCGATTTGAGGTGACCCCGGCAGGTGCTTGGCGGGTGAAACGGGATCATTCGGCGATACTTGCGGCACGACTTCATACCTGAGTGTCGGTGCTACCGGGCGTGCGCTAACTCTCTGGCCAACCTTCGTACCACTGGCTATTGCTCACCCCTCGCCCCGCTGATAGTTTGGAAAAGCCCTGCTGGCGAGACTACATGGCCTACCAGATTCTCAGCCCCATCCCAACCGAACAGGTCGGGATCGAACTCAAGAGCTATAACACCACGGTCCCCTTGGGATCGCTGGCCATCGGCGTGGACAACATCCATCACGATGTGTTTTTGAGCCCGAAATTCGTGCAGGCTTCGCGCGATTATTTGTTCGATTTGATTCGCCAGAGCACCAAGGCCACGTATTTTTCTGGAATCGAGTTGCGCCCGGTCAAGGCTCCGGATAATGCGGCGTTTCGGAAGATGCTTACCGACGTCCTGCAAAGCGCGCTCACGCAAGCCAAATATCAAAAAAATATTGAAATCGACCTGCTATTTCGGGTGGCATTGCTGAAATTCTTGACTTTGGAGATCGGCAACCAGTTTGCGAACTTGATTTTGGAAGGTAAGGAGTGGATTCGGCAGCGCGGCGAGAGTTTTGAGCGCAGCCAGCAAGCGCATGTGATCAAATCGCGGCTGGCAGAATTGCAATCGTCGCGGCGGGTGGTGGTGCGTGGAGTCGGCCAGCAGGTCGCGCAGATGGTGGCGGACGCGGAAGACAACGTCATTTCGAAGACGCGACGCGCGCTGTTCGGGGAAGACTTTGCGCCGCTTTACGACCTGCTGAAAAATCGCCTGGTGTTTCTGGATGGAGGAAAGGACGACGTCTTTTTCCTGGAGCATTACGTCCTGCTGGGGAATTACGTTCGTGACCCGGACCGCTTTGAGGCCATGGACGAATTATTTCAGGACTTCCTGCGAGACTCCGGGGTGGCGATTGTGCAGGATTCCGCTTACACCGAGGCGACACAAGCTCACGCCGCAGTGATGACCACCGCGCAGGTCATGCGCGACGAGATCGCGAACTTATCGGAGCAGCGCGAGAGTCTGCGGAAGCGGCTCGATCGCGGGGACAGCTTTCTGAACAAGTTTCTGAATTCTGCCGACCCTTCGGATTTGAAAGCTTCACTGAGCGATGTGGAGGCGCGACGGAAGCATCAGGAAGTGAAGTTGGAGGAATTCGGTCCGCAGATCGAGGCGTCCAAACAGAAGTTGGAGTTCTTGGCGAAGGACTATAAGGGGCGTCTAGGCGATTATCTAAATGATCCGGAAAATGCCAAGCGGCTTTTCGATCATACCGCTATCTCAGCGGGCGATGGATCGATTCGCGGCAAACTGTTATCGGAGCTGCTAGAGCGATTGGAGCAGCAGGAAATTATTTATCACCTGATGGCCAGCTACGAAATTCGTCCGATAGCGGCGGAATACAGCCCGCCAGCGCACTTGCAGCAGTTGCGCAAGGCTTTGGTTTCCAAGGAAGAACTGAAACGTCTTGAGGGTGTGTTGAGGCAGGTGCCGGCGCGGCAATTATCTTTGAAGCCGGTCGAAGATCTGTCCAAGAAGATCCGGCGATTATCGAGAGAGGAAAAACTCCGGTTTGTGATGCGCTTTACTGAGGATTTTCTGCGGCTGCGGCGCGACGTGCGCAATGCCGAGCACCTGACCACTTGCATGGAGCGCGTGAGCCTCGTGACCACGGAACAAGCGCGAGAGCTGTCACGTTTAAACAATCAATTGTATGAGTGCCTGCTGCAGGAAGAGGCGAAAGCGCCGCAGGACCAGGTGGTTTCGCACGTAATCATCAAGGCCGACGTGCGAGGCTCCACCAAGATGACGCAAGACTTGCTGTCGCGCGGGCTCAATCCAGCTTCGCACTTCAGCTTGAACTTGCACGAGCCGGTGAAGAAGCTGCTCGACCGGTACGCGGCGAAGAAGGTGTTCATCGAAGGCGACGCGATCATTTTGGCGATTTTTGAGACGGAGTCGAACCGGGCGTATGCGCGGGCGGTGGCTAAGGCGTGCATATTGTCTCGGCAGATTCTGGCGGTGTGCAATTCGTACAATGATCGAGCGGCGACTAGCGATCTGCCTGAGCTGGAACTGGGGATCGGCGTCGCGTTTCAGGGATCGGCGCCAACCTATTGGGTGGATGGGGACTCCCGCATCATGATCTCCAAAGCGCTGAATTTGTCCGACCGTTTATCGGGGTGCGCCAAGATTGCCAAGCGGCTGATGACCGCGCTGAATACGAATTTTTCCGTGTTTCAGTTTCTGACGGCGATGGAAGGTGCGTCGGCGGAAGAGTTGGACGAATTTCTCGTGCGTTTCAATCGAAACGGAATTGAATTGAATGAAGAGGGCTTCCAGAAATTGTCGGAAGAGATTTCTCTGGACTCGATCGAAACCAAGCTGGACATGCCGTGGGGCAAGGAAAATGTGACGTTGCATTACGGCGAAGTGCCGATGGGGGATTCGGTGGAGTTACTGGTTCTGCGCCGGGGACTGGCGCGGGAACTACGGCCGGACGGATCGATCGGCGTCGCCTCCAGCCATCCGTACTACGAGGTCTGCACCAGTGGCGCGCTCTACGATTTGGTCGCTGCGCTTATCCGCACGCAAAGCGCGGCGTTGGAAACTTCACGCGCCTAATCCATAACAGGCTGATAGCTATTCCCGTTTTTTTTAGGCAGTCGCCGGGGCGGCGGATAGTTCTTTGCGCACCATGGGAGCCACACGGGCGCCCAGGATTTCAATGGCGTGCATCATCTTTTGATGCGGTACCGTGGAAACTCCCATCTGAAATGTTACGCGGGCCAGGCCGCCGAGAGCTTCGTTGACGTAGAGAATTTTGTCCGCCACGGTTTCGGCATCACCGATCAATAGCGCTCCCGTAGGACCGCGCGTTGCGTCAAATTGCGCGCGGGTGGTTCGCGACCAGCCCCGCTCTTTACCGATCTCGGTGAAGGTGTGCGCATATCCCGGATAAAAATCGTCCGCCGCCTGTTCTGTGGTGTCGCCCAGAAAGCCGATTGAGTGCAAACCGACGGTGAGTTTTTCGGCGGAGTGGCCCGCACGCAGACCTGCCTTGCGATAGAGATCGATGAGCGGACGAAAGCGATGGGGTTCACCGCCGATGATGGCGACCATCAGGGGCAGTCCCAACACCCCGGCGCGCACGAAAGATTCCGGCGAGCCGCCTACGCCGACCCAGATGGGCAAAGGATCCTGCAACGGGCGCGGGTAAACGCCTTGTCCTGTGAGTGGAGCGCGGTGCTTGCCGGACCAATGGACGTGGGTGTGGTCACGGATGGCTAGCAGGAGTTCGAGCTTTTCTGCGAAGAGGGAGTCGTAGTCCTCAAGCTTGAGGCCGAACAGCGGATAAGACTCGACGAACGAGCCGCGGCCAGCAACGATTTCGGCGCGGCCTTGGGAGATCAGGTCCAGCGTAGCAAATTCCTGAAATACGCGTACCGGATCGGCGGCGCTGAGGACGGTCACGGCGCTCGTCAACCGGATTTTCTTCGTGCGGGAAGCGGCGGCAGCGAGGATGACGGCAGGCGCGGAGTCCAAAAACTCGGGCCGATGATGTTCACCGATGCCGAAGACATCGAGTCCCACTTGGTCGGCAAGTTCGATTTCCGCGAGCAGGTCTCGCAGACGTTCTGCTGGGCTGAGGGTTGCGCCTGTAGCGGGATCCGAGATCGCTGCAGCGAAGCTGTCGATACCGATCTGCATCTGGATGACTCCGTGAGTTGCGTTGGCAACGCCTGCCGGAGGTTGGATGCTTTAGCAAAGCAATACCGTCACATGAAGTTATGGGGGTCAGATTTGACGTCATTGATCTCGTGGAGTCTGCGACGCGACGTTCGGTGGCGGCGATTAGATTGAGATCTTTCGACTACCCTGGTCGGGTAACCTAAGGATGACGAGATTTTGCTGGCGAGAACACGTCGCGGATTTAGACCACCGCGTTGCGATTTATCACTTCGCGGTACCACTCCGCGCTGCGTTTGGGCGTTCGCTTCTGGGTCTCAAAGTCCACGTAGTGAAGGCCAAAACGCTTGCTGTAGCCATCGGCCCATTCAAAATTGTCCAGCAGGCTCCACAGAAAGTAACCTTTTATCGGATAGCCTTCGGACTCGGCGCGGTGCATCTGGGTGAGGTGGTTCCGCAGATACATCACACGGTCGGTGTCTTCAATGTGTCCAGCCGCATCGATTACATCGTCGGACGAGCAGCCATTCTCGGTGATGTACAGTTCCTTGGGTTTCCAAAGATCGCTGGGATTTCGAATCGCCCAATAGAGGGCCTCGGGATCGATGTTGATCCACGGCGATGCCATGTGCGGGTAGGACGTCGGCCGAGACTCAATTGCGTACCCAGCAGGCGATGCATCGGCTCGGACGTAGTCCGCGGTGTATACGTTTAGGCCCACAAAATCGAGCGGGCTGCCGATGGCCTTCATGTCGCCGGGTTCGACCTTGGGGGCACTCGCGCCTTGTTTCGCGAGATAAGCGTCGGTGTACTTGCCTTCCATTAGCGCGGCGAGGAATGGAGCATTGCCTTCGCGCGTCGCTTTGCGCGCGGCCTCAATGTGTTCGCGGCTTTCAATGATCGGGATGTAGACGTTGGCGTTTTCCGCCAAGCCTACCTGCGTTCCAGCCTTAGCATTCGCGCGAATGGCTTGCACGCCTAGACCATGCGCGAGAATCCCGTGGTGGCGAATTTGGTTCACCTGGGCCGCAGGCAGCTTCAGGCCCGGCGCAAACTGTCCGGTCTTGTAGCCCAGGTCGGTGAAGCAGACAAATTCGTTGGTGGTGAAGAAATGACTGACGCGGTCCGACAGATGTTTGGAGACGTATCCTGCATACTCGGCGAAAGCCTTTGAAGTGTCCCGCGATTGCCATCCGTTGGGCAACGCTTGCGGCAGATCCCAGTGAAACAGGGTGACGTAGGGCTGGATACCGTTGGCCAGCAATTCGTCGATCACGCGCTGATAATAGGCGAGACCCTTTTCGTTCGGCTGGCCGGTACCGTCGGGAAAAATGCGCGACCATGAAATCGAGAACCGGTACACCTTCGCGCCCATATTCTTGAGAAGTTGGATGTCTTCTTTATAGAGATGGTAGGAATCGTCGGCGACGTCTCCCGTGTCTCCTTGAAACGTTTTCCCGGGCGTATGCGAGAAAGTGTCCCACACCGATGGCTTTCGCCCGTCTTCATTCACTGCTCCCTCGATTTGATACGAGGCGGTAGCGCAACCCCATTTAAAGTCGGCCGGAAAACGCAGCAGATCGGCTTTGGGCATTTGTGCGAGAGCAAATCGAGGCAAAGAAGCACTGGCGAAACTGGCAGCGGCGGTGGCGGCTACGGTCTGCGCGAATCGACGACGGGTTAGTGTGCTCATAGGTCTCGTATTCTAAATCACTTAAACCGATTTGACACGAAGTAAAGATTCCGGCGATGCGGTTGGCGTCGTGATCCAAAGCGCTTGCCGAGGCGGCAAGAATTCGTCCTACGCCGTACGGCGGGAACTCGGCCCGAACCAGATTACGAACAACTCGGTGGTGTTGCCTAAGAGGGAGCTATACATAAAACACTGTAGGGTCATGGCTAGGTCGATCATGGTACTGCTTTCAAAGATTCTGCCTACGAACGAGGTCGTGGAAGGCGTTTTTTCGGCGCTGGCTGCATCCTAGGTTATGAATGCAGCTGGCATCGTGATACGCGTTATCTGTTCGCGCAAGTTTTCACCCGACCGACACATGAGACGTTGCGAAACATGGACTGGGGAGATCTAAATGAAGAGAAATGGACAGAACACCTCGAACGCTGACGGTCCTCCCGCGGCGAGGGTCCAGTCTGGCGGCGCAGGTCTAACCACGATCACTCCGGAGGTCTCGCAGCCAGATCTCAGCGTCATTCTCGCAAGCCTCCAGACCATGAGGGATGGCGATTTCTCCGTCCGCCTGCCGGGTTCGTGGACCGGATTGGCGGGCAAGCTGGCCGACACGTTCAATGACATCGCGTCCTCTAACCAACAGATTGCACAGGAGTTAAAACGCGTTGGGCAGGTGGTCGGCAAGCAAGGCATGACCCGGGAGCGCACCCGCTTCCACCAATCCAAGGGTGCTTGGGGCGAGATGGAAGTTTCGGTGAACACGCTAGTGGACGACTTGCTTCGCCCCACCACCGAAGTAACCCGCGCGATCGCGGCCGTCGCGCAGGGCAACCTGACGCAGACAGTCAGGCTCGACGTGGATGGCCGACCGCTGGAAGGTGAGTTTTTGCGTTCCGCCACCATCGTGAACACCATGATTCAACAGTTGGGCGTGTTTACCGCGGAAGTGACGCGCGTGGCCCGCGAA
>Ga0182024_10003075_pt1 | contig 40342 bp, 38 predicted proteins | sample P32metaG_FD_120480 | JGI IMG/M metagenome (GOLD analysis project Ga0182024, IMG submission 120480) | Permafrost microbial communities from Stordalen Mire, Sweden - P3-2 metaG (Illumina Assembly) | ecosystem: Environmental > Terrestrial > Soil > Wetlands > Permafrost | place: Sweden: Stordalen...
GAAGCGAGCGTCGACAGACGGCCGCCGAAGATGTCTTCGAGTTCGCGGAGACGGTTCAGGTTCACGTCGATGAGCGTGGTTTTGGCGCCGAAACCCAAGGCGATGCGCGCCGCGTTGGTACCCACCACGCCTCCACCCAGAATGGCCACATGCGCCGGGGGCACACCGGGCACGCCGCCCAGCAAAATGCCGCGCCCGCCGCGCTCTTTTTCGAGATAGCTGGCGCCGACCTGCACGCTCATGCGCCCTGCTACTTCGCTCATGGGCGTCAGCAAAGGGAGATTTCCCTGCCGGTCGCGAACGGTCTCATAGGCGATGCCGACGACTTTGGATTCGAGCAGTTTGTCAGTGAGTGCGGGCACCGGAGCGAGATGCAGATAGGTAAAGAGGACGAGGCCTTCGCGGAAATAGACGTACTCGCTTTCGATGGGCTCCTTGACCTTGACGACCATGTCGGCCTTGCTCCAGGCGTAGCCAGCGTCGCCCACAATCTCGGCGCCGGCGTTCTGGTACTCGGCGTCGGGGAAGCCGGACTGCGCGCCGGCCTGAGTTTCGACCAGAACGGTATGTCCTGCCTCGGTGAGCGCTTTCACGCCCGCGGGCGTGATGCCGACGCGGGACTCGTTGTCCTTGATTTCCCTGGGAATGCCGACGATCATGGTTTCTCCTCTTCTCTTTCTCGATGGCCCAAACTTGCATGTGCGCAGCCTCTTACTCCATTGCTTCTCGCGCCGCCCGCCAAAGGTCGAGGTCCCCATCGCGCGCGTAGCGGTCGATTTCCTTCAGTTCCGCGGCCGAGAATTTAAGTTTCTTAAGCACATCGAGGGAGTCGTCGAGTTGCTCCACATTGCGCGCGCCGATGAGCGCCGAAGTCACGCGCTGGTCGCGCAGCACCCAGGCGATGGCCATCTGCGCGAGCGTCTGGCCGCGGGCTTGGGCAATGTCGTTGAGCCCGCGGACACGCTTGAGGTTTTCTTCGCTCAGAAAATCCTTGAGAAGCGACGAGTTATCAAGTTTGGCGCGCGAATCTTTGGGCACCCCTTTGAGATATTTGCCGGTGAGCAGTCCCTGCGCGAGCGGTGAAAAGGCGATGCAGCCGACGCCGAGCTCGTCGAGCGTGGCGAGCAGGCCTTTCTCGATCCAGCGATTCAGCATGGAGTAGGAAGGCTGATGAATCAGCAGCGGGACGCCCATTTGCTTGAGGATCTTTGCGGCCTGGCGCGTGCGTTCGGGACTGTACGAAGAGATGCCGACGTAGAGAGCTTTGCCCGAATGCACCGCGGAGGCAAGCGCGCCCATGGTCTCTTCGAGCGGGCAATCCTTCCAGGGTCGATGCGCGTAAAAGATGTCGACGTAGTCGAGGCCCATGCGATGGAGGCTGTCGTCGAGCGAGGCGAGGAGATACTTGCGCGAGCCGCCGATGCCGTAGGGGCCGGGCCACATGTCCCAGCCGGCCTTGGTGGAGATGATGAGCTCGTTGCGCAGGCCGCGGGAATCCGTGCGGAGACCAAAATCCTTCCTCAGAATCGCCCCGAAGTTTTCCTCGGCCGAGCCGTAGGGAGGGCCGTAGTTATTGGCGAGATCGAAGTGGGTGACGCCGCGGTCGAAAGCGCGGCGGATGGTGGCGCGGCCGGTTTCGAAGACATCGGCGCCACCGAAGTTTTGCCACAGGCCCAGCGAAATGGGCGGCAGGACGAGGCCGGACTTGCCGCAGCGGCGGAAGGCGGCTTGGTCATAGCGGGAGGGCTCGGGAATATAGGCAGTTTCCATGACTCTCCTATTTTAGAGGCGCTTGGCCCAATAGCCACGCCAGCGGCTTCGCGCGCTGCACCGACGGAACACAAACAACGCTAGCTGCCCCACTGGCATCGAAATCATCTGAATCGGGGTTTTATATGGCTTTTTAGCCTTCGGCGTCTTTTTCAGTAGAAGTCCAGGGAGCCCTGCACCCTCAATTAAAGGTGACACTTCCATGTTCATTGTGAGGCCGACATGTTGATTCGGCTTGGGTACGACCTTCAATTCGATATCCCGGCACCGGTTGCGATGGTGGCGCTTTTGAATGTGCATCCTTCGCGCGTTCGCGATCTGGAGGAGGCAGACGAGTTGCGGACCGAACCGAGGCTTGAGACCTCCTGTTACCGGGACAGTTTCGGGAATCGTTGTGCGCGTTTTGTCGCTTCTCCAGGACGACTGAAGATTTTCAGTTCCACGTTAATTCGCGACTCGGGATTGCCGGATGAGACGAATTGGTCCGTGGGAGAGACGGCGGTGGGCGATTTGCCACCCGAGACACTGACTTTCCTGCTCAATAGCCGCTACTGCGAGGTAGATCGTTTCTCGACCATCGCGCTGGAACTATTTGGGCACACCGCCCCAGGCTGGGGACGCGTGCAGGCCGTGTGCGACTGGGTGAATAGGAAGCTGGCGTTCAGCTACCACCACGCGCGGCCCACAAAAACCGCAATGGATGTGTTCACGGAGCGCATAGGCGTGTGCCGCGATTTTCAACATCTGGCGATCACCTTCTGTCGCGCGCTGGGTATTCCGGCTCGCTATGCAACCGGATATCTGGGCGACATCGGCGTGCCGCCAGGTGGCCCCATGGATTTCAGTGCATGGTTCGAGGTGTATCTGGGCGGCCGCTGGTGGACCTTCGATGCGCGCCACAATACGCCGCGCATTGGCCGTGTGCTGATAGCGACGGGGCGGGATGCTGCCGATGTGGCGATCACCACTTCGTTTGGACAGGCGGCCCTGCGCAGTTTCTTTGTCGTCACCGAGGAAGAGAAAGCGGCCCCAGCCTTTGATGCCGAGGTACGGCACCCGGAGAATGTGGAAAGTCTGGCCTGACGGCAGGGATGTGCCGGGCCGGATGCCCGCACGGAGGGAGATCCGGTCTTCTTTCATCCCGCTTTTACTCACTCCGCATTGTCGATATGGGCGCGCTGGAGCTTATCGGTGTAGTCGACTTAGACCGCCCACAAGATGGTAAAGAAGTCCGAGCGTGCCCGGCGTCGTCGACGGAAAAGATTGATCGGCATCACTTGCCGCGGCTTCGCGCGGTGTTTTGCCGTTGGCCGAGTGTTGCCACCTTCTCGGCGATCCAGAGCTTGATCAAGGACTGATACGGCACGTCGAGTCTCTGCGCGTGACTGCGAACTGTGTCCAGCAAATTCTCCGGCATGCGTAGTGAAATCGACTCGGTGGAAGGCTTGAGTTTGGGAAACACGGCCAGTTTCGCCTTGCTCCAATCCACGTATTCCGTGCTGTCATTCCCCGGAGACTCCCAAAAGGCGCGCTCCGCAGCCTCATCTGCGAATTTAGGGACTGGCTTTAAGCGCTTGCTCATAGATTTTCCTCTCCTTGCGGCTCGCAGCCCTTGCTGAAATTGGTCGAATCAGCGCTCCGTCTCCACGCTCGGTGAAAGTGATGTGCAGACAGCGATTCGCATCCGTTCGACCCAGTGCTTGAAACCTGGGTTCCTTTTGACTATGTTTAAGGTCTTCAACCACAATCAGCGGCTTGTTGAGAAAAGCCTGCTCGACATCTGCCTTCGTGACGCCGTGCTTCTCGTTCTTTCGCAGGTTCCCTTCATCCCAATCGAAACCTGTGTATTCCATGAGTAACCACCTTCAAGATCTCTACGCAACGAACTCGATCGGCCACTCCATGTATATGTCTCGAATATACACCTCGAGATATTGTTGCACAAGGCAGCGCAAAGGCGATCCTTCATTCCGCATTGTCGATCTGCGCCCGCTGTAGCTTGTCGGAGTAATCGACGTAGACGGCTTTCCATGTGGTGAAGAAGTCGAGAGCGCCGAGACCTTCGCGGTGGCCGTTGCCAGTGTGTTTGACGCCGCCGAAGGGCAGATGCACTTCGGCGCCGATGGTGGGGGCGTTGATGTAGGTGATGCCGGCTTCGAGGTCGCGCATGGCTGCGAAGGCGCGATTGACGTTGCGGGTGTAGAGCGCGGTGGAGAGGCCGTAGTCGATGGAGTTGGCGATGGCGACTGCCTCTTCAAATGTCGAAAACTCAATGAGCGCGACCACAGGACCGAAGACCTCCTCGCGGGCGATGCGCATCTCGGGGGTGACACCGGCGAGAACAGTCGGCTCGAAGAATGTGCCCTGAGCGAAAGAGTCCCCGGTCAACGCGTGGCCGCCGCACAGCAACCTCGCGCCTTCCGCCAACGCGATCTCGACATAGCGCGCCGAAGTCTCGATCTGATCCCCGTTGACCTGGGGCCCGACTTCGACGCTTTCATCGAGGCCGTTGCCGACCTTGAGCTTCTTCGCGCGCGCGACAAATCTTTCGGTGAACTCTGCAGCAATTCCCTTTTGCAGCAGGATGCGGCTGGTGGCGGTGCATCTTTGTCCCGTCGTCCCGAATGCGCCCCACAGCGCGCCGTCGAGCGCAAGGTCGAGATTGGCGTCGTCCAGTACGATCTGCGCGTTCTTGCCGCCCATTTCGAGCGAGACCTGCTTGAAGGTGACGGCGGCGCGTTGCGCGACCAATGAACCAACTGAACTTGACCCGGTGAAGCTGATGGCGCGGACGTCGGGATGCTCGACCAGCGCCGCGCCCGCGGCCGGACCGGTGCCGCAAACGATATTGACGACACCTGGCGGAAGGCCGGCATCGACGAGCGACTGAACGAGGTTGTAAGTGGAGAGCGGGGTGTCTTCTGCCGGCTTGATGACGCAGGTGTTGCCCGCAACCAGCGCGGGAAAAAGCTTCCAACTGGGGATGGCCATGGGAAAGTTCCACGGCGTGATGAGGCCGACGACGCCGACGGGCATGCGCACGCTCATGGCGAATTTGTCGGGCAGTTCGCTGGGGGTGGTGACCCCGAAGAGACGCCTGCCCTCGCCCACTACATAAAGAGCTTCGTCAATGGCCTCCTGCACGTCGCCGCGCGTCTCGGCCAGCACCTTGCCCATTTCGCGGGTCATCTCGCGTGCGAATTTTTCCTTGTTCTGGACGAGGATGGCCTGCGCGCGTAGGAGAACCTCAGCCCGTTTCGGCGCGGGAACCAGGCGCCAGGTCATGAAGGCCTGTTTGGCAGCCGCCACGGCCGCGGCTACATCTTCAGCGTGCGAAGAGGGGAAGGCGCCGATGACGTCGGAGTGGTCGGCGGGATTGATGTTCAGCATGGTCTCGCCGCTCGCAGCCGGGAGCCACCGGCCGCCGATGAGGTTATGGTAGGTGGGATGGGTCATGAGAGCCTCGCGGGTCGTGGTTCGTGGATTGTGGTTCGTGGGCCGAGGTCAGTGGTTAGTGATTAGCGGTTAGTGGTCCGCGCTGCGCTTGCCGCGAACCAGGCCAAACCTGCTGGATAATCCGCAAGACAGCATAACCCCGTGGTCGCGGTTCCGGCTAGCCGGGCGGCCCGGGATGGGAGGGCCAGGCCGCCAGGCGAGGGCCGTAAACGGGGCCGCACACGGAGTGCCAGAATGGGCGGCACGGTAAGTCCGCGGTTACCTTTTCTCATTGTTTTCGGACGGCTTTCGCGGCTTCGTTCCACTGGCCGTACAATAGGCATTAGGGCAAGTTCCATTTTTCAGGTTTTTTGAGGTCGATCGAGCCTTTTCATGTCTTCAAACGGATATCCTTCGCGCTCTTCGCGTTCCCACGGTTTTCGCTCGCTCTTCAGCATGTTCTCGAGCGACCTGGCCATCGATTTGGGCACCGCAAATACTCTTGTCTACGCGGCGGGCAAAGGCATCGTCGTCAACGAGCCGTCGATTGTCGCGATCAACAAAATTACCGGTGAAGTGGAAGCCGTGGGCAAAGAGGCCAAGGAAATGCTGGGACGCACACCCGGCAACATTGTGGCCATCAAGCCGATGAAGGACGGCGTAATAGCCGACTTCAAAGTCACGGAAAAGATGCTGAATTACTTTATTCAAAAAGCACACAACCGCAAGATGCTGGTGCATCCGCGCATCGTGATCGGCGTGCCTTCAGAGATTACGCAAGTGGAGAAGCGCGCGGTAGAGGATTCGGCGTATCGCGCCAAAGCCAGCGAAGTGTATCTGGTGGAACAAGCCATGGTGGCGGCGATCGGCGCGGGGCTGCCGATTACCGAGCCCTCGGGCAACATGGTGGTGGATATCGGCGGCGGCACGACCGACATTGCTGTGATTTCGCTGTCGGGCATCGTCTACTCGCGCTCGGTGCGCATGGCCGGCAACCAGATGGACGAGGCCATTACGAATTATCTGAAGCGCAAATACAACTTGCTAATCGGCGAGCGTACGGCCGAGGCGATCAAAATTGAACTTGGCTCGGCGTTCCCGCTGGATAAGCCGCTGAGCATGGAGATCAAGGGCCGCAACCTGATCGAGGGCGTGCCCAAAACCATCTCCATCGACGACAGCGAGATTCGCGAAGCGCTGGGCGAAAGCATTGCGGTGATCATCAACGCCATTCGCGTGGCGCTGGAGCGCACGCCTCCCGAGCTTTCGGCCGATATCAGCGATCGCGGCATCGTGCTGACCGGAGGCGGCGCACTGATCAAGAATCTCGACAAGCGTATCCGCGAAGAGACCGGGCTTCCGGTTTCGGTGGCCGACGATCCCCTGGCCTCGGTGGTTCTGGGCACAGGCAAGATGCTTTCGGACTTCCGGCTGCTGCGCAAGATCAAAATTGACTAAAGGCAGGGACTAAGGGACTGAGGGACTAGGGACTAAGAAATGCAAAGCCTCGAGAATCTCGACGTTCCAAGCCTTAATGGACAATTCGCCCGCACGCGTTCGCAAATCCAAGCTTGCATTCTCGGTCTGGTCCTCGTCCCTAGTCCCTCAGTCCCTTAGTCCCTGTTTCTGCTATGGATTCCTTCTTCGCCCGCTATCGAAACCTTGTGGTGCTGCTGGCCATTCTGATGGCGCAGATCGCCGGTTTGGCGGTGCAGGTGCGTCGCAACAGCACAGGTATCAACACGCTCGACCCCAGCGACCCGCGCGGGGTGCGCCTGATCCGGCTATGGAGCAATGCCATCATCTCGCCTCCGGAGCGCCTGATCCACGGAACAAAAATCGGCGTCGGTTCGCTGTGGACGAACTACATCGATCTTCGCCACGTGCGCGACGAGAACCAGGACCTCAGACAGACTGTGGACAGATTGCGTCTGGAGCAGGCGGCGCTGCTCGAAGATGCGCGCCAGGGCCAGCGGCTGCAGGCGCTGCTGGGATTCCAGGAGAAATACATTTACACCACGGTGCCCGCACAGGCTTACGGTTCCAGCGGCAGCGATCGCTCGCATGTCTTCTACATCGACAAGGGCTCACGCGAGGGCCTGAAGCCGGACATGGCGGTGATTACGGCCGACGGCATAGTGGGCAAGGTGCGCGACGTGTTCTCTCACACGGCACAGGTGCTGGCGGTGAACGATGCTACCAGCGGCGCCGGCGTGATTCTGGAAGCCACGCGCATCCGCGGCATTTTGCGGGGCGACGCGGTAGGCCGGCTGGAGGTGGTGGGCATTCTGGCCGATCAGCGCATTCAGCCCGGCGAAAAGGTGCTCACAGCCGGGGGCGACATGATCTTTCCGCGGGGATTACCGGTTGGCGTGGTGGAGAAAGTGGTCCCCGATCCCGACCGCGATTCGTTCATCGACGTGATTGTGAAGCCGGCCGCGCATCTGGAGCGCCTGGACGAGGTGCTGGTGATTACCTCGACCGAGCCGCGCTTCTCACCCAAGGAAGAGCAGGATGTGGCTACCAGTGAATCGGAAAAGGACGCAGTACCGACCGCGATCAGGGACCAGGTGAAGGCGTCGGAGATCATGGCCGAGAAGCTGCCCGGCCTGATCGATCCCAACCTGCCGCCCGACCAGCAGCCGCTCAAAGACAGCAGCAATCCGAATCCTGCTCCGCCCCCGCCGCAGCCGCTGCACGCCGATGAGTTCTCTCCGGGCGCGGCAACCACTCCCGGATCGAAGACAGATACGGAGCCCGCACCCAACCCGCAGCCCAAAAAGCCGGCGGTTCCGCACGCTGCCGAAGGCAATGGCGGCAAACCGCAACCCGCAGAGGTTCCCAAACCGCAAACGACGCCGCGGAGGAATCCGTAGCCATGTCCCTGCTCGGCGCCGACAGCCGGCGCGATTTCGAGATTCGCCGCTATCCCCTGCTGGTATACGCGCTGGCTCCATTGGCTTCACTGGTGTTGCAGGCATGGCTGCCGCGCGTGGTGGGACGCTACGACTGGTTCGACCTGCCGCTCGTGGTCACCATTTATTTCGCTTTGGGACGCCGCAGCCCCATCCAGGGAACCATCATGGGCGCAGGGATGGGACTGTTTGAAGATGCGCTTTCGCACCACGCGATCGGCGTAAACGGCATCGCCAAGACCATGGTGGGTTTTCTGGCGGCTTCTGTCGGCATTCGCATTGAAGTCGAGAACCAGATCGTTCGCCTGCTGCTCAATCTCTCGCTTTCTCTGCTCTCGAGTGTCATTTACTTTTTCACCTACCGTTTTCTGCTCGGCCTCGCGCTCGAATGGAGTTGGCTGACGGAACTGATGCGGGCGGTGGGGAATTCGCTGATTGCTATCGTGCTGTTTCCCTTTTTGGATCGACTGCAAATGAGGGAATGAGAGACAGGGAGCGATGGGAACGAGGGAGCATGAAGACGGGGACCGAGGGCAGTTTGACCTGTACAGCACATGCAAATATGCTCAAGGCATGGCAGGCATGATCCAAGTCAGGAATGTCCCCGAGACTCTTCACCGCGGCCTGAAGGCTCGCGCGGCGGCGATGGGGATGTCGCTCTCCGATTACTTGCTTAGGGAGTTACAGGAGATTGAGGCTCGTCCCACAATGGCTGAGTTTCGTGAGCGTCTGCAGAAGCGCAAACCCATACCTGTCGATCTGGACACTGCCCGCCTCGTACGCGAGGAACGCGCAAGTCGATGATCGTCATCGATACATCGGCCGCGATCGATTGGATGCTGCAAACCCCGACCGGACAACGTATCGCGCACCGGATTTTCTCGCGCGGCGAGACACTGCACACCGTGCATCTGCTCGATCTGGAGTTTTTACAGGTTCTGCGGCGCCTGGTTCGCGAGAGAACATTGACGGCTCGGCGGGCTGAAGAGGCATTGGAGGACCTGGGCGCTGTGCGCGTGACACGTTATGCCCCTTCACTGCTTCTGCGACGCGTCTGGCAACTCAGATCGAACCTGAGCGCTTACGATGCGTCCTACGTCGCCCTTGCCGAAGAGTTGAAGGCTCCTTTGATCACGCGGGATCGGAGAATCGCCGCAGCTCCGGGCCATTCGGCATTGGTTGAGGTCTTCTGAGAGGCAGGGGCCAAACCACCCCAGCGGGCACAAATCGGCCGCCCCCCGCTCCGCGACCCCGGCCGGGAACAAGAGAACGGGAAGACATGGACCGGGGGTGCGAGGGAATAGGAAGCAGATGGCCGTCGAAAAAGTGAAAGAGTGCAGAAGCGAAGGCCGATGCGTGAATTTGAAGTCGGAGTATTCTGAAGCGAAGAGGTCATGGTTTCAAGCAATATCAATCGCGGTGAAAAGCTCTCCCCGGTCAAGGCGGCCGTGGTGCAGTACGGCATTCTTATTCTAATGCTGGGGCTGGCAGCCGGTTTGTGGCGGCTGCAGGTACTGGACGTGGAGAACTACCGCGTGCTGGCCCAGCAGAACCGCATCCGCAAAGAGCCGATTCTGGCGCCGCGCGGCAAACTCTTCGACCGTGAGAACCGGCTGGTGGTGGACGATTATCCGTCGGTTACGTGCTTCCTGGTGCGTGAACAGAGCCAGAATGTGGATGCCGATCTGCCTGTGATCGCGAAGGGCCTGGATCTTGACCTGGAGCAATTGCGGGCGACCCTGCACCGGTACCGCAGCCAGCCTGGCTACCAGCCCATCCCCGTGAAACAGGACGTGACCGCCGACGAGCAGGCCTTTATCGCGGCGCATCGCAATGAATTACCTGAACTTGAAACGATTGACGAAGAGCGCAGGCTGTATCCGCGCGACGGCTTTGCCGCACACCTGATCGGGTATGTGGGCGAAGTGAGCGAGGACGACCTGAACAATCCGCGATTTGCCTACTACGAGCCGGGCGACGTGGTGGGCAAGGCGGGCGTGGAGGAAACCTACGACGAGTTGCTGCGCGGGCAGGACGGCAGCCGTGAAGTGGTGGTCGACAGCCACGGGCGCGAGGTGGGCTATTTCGGCATTGAGCACGCGGTTCCGGGCCAGGCCCTCAAGCTGACGATCGACAACGACCTGCAGCGCGCGGCCGAGCTGGCAATGGGCGACCGCAATGGCGCGATTGTGGCCATGGATCCGCGCAACGGCGAGATTCTGGCCCTGGTCTCACGGCCCAGCTTCGATCCCAACGCCTTCGCCATCAAGATCGACCGCACCGAGTGGAACAAGCTCATCACCGACCCCGACCATCCGCTCCTGAACAAAGCCATCCAGGCGCAGCTTGCGCCGGGATCGACCTTCAAGATTCTGATGTCAGTGGCCGGCCTGCAGGAAGGCATCATGCAGGACATGCACATCGTCTGCAACGGTGGATGGGGCCCTTACGGCTATTTCCACCACTGCGACGAACATCATGGCGCGGTGGACATGCACAATGCCATTCCCTATTCCTGCGACACGTTCTTTTACATGCTGGGCGATAAGCTGGGCATCGATCGCATTGTGAAGTATGCCAATGAATTTGGCTACGGGCAGAAGACAGGAATCGATTTGCCCGGCGAGCAGGCCGGACTGATGCCTTCGGCGCCATGGAAGATGAAGAATTACCATGCCCGCTGGTATCCCGACGAGACGCTCGACGTGGCGATCGGGCAGGGCGCGGTCGAGGCCACGCCGTTGCAATTGGCGCGCATTATCGGCGGCATTGCTTCGGGTGGACACCTGGTGCGGCCGCACGTGGTGTTTCCGGACCAGCTTCCTGAGGAATTCCGCAAGTCGCTAGCCGACAGCTTTCCCGGATCGGGCACTGCGTATGTTCCCATCGACCCCGATAATTGGCAGATCATCACCGACGGCATGGCCGACGTGACCGAGCCGGGCCTCTACCACACGGCAGGTTCGGCGCACCTGGCGGGCATCGACTTTGCCGGCAAGACCGGCACTGCGCAGCAAATGAGCCACGAAGCGCTGGAGAAAACCGGTAAGGGCAAGAGCACATATCCCAACGTGTGGTTTGTGGGCGTGACGCCCCGCCGCAATCCCGAGCTTGTGATCGCGGTGCTGTGGCAGAACGGCGAATTCAGCTATTACCCGGCGCGCATCGCTGCGAAGATAGTGACGGCCTTTGTAGACAAGAAACGCCGCTTGGCGGGCAACTTGCCGCCGCCGAAGGCTGCGGCTCCTGTCGAGGTTGGCGCGGTGTGGACCACTCCCGGCATCGAAACCGGGCCTGGCGCGCAACCTGGCGCAAAGAACAGGGCGCCTGCGGGGACCAAGGGCCGAATTCAGAGCGGACATTTCTTTGTCGAAAACGGGCAGATTGTGGCTGCGAACCCAGCCGGCGCACAAACCAGCCGCAAGCCCGTGAAAAGCGCGGCGCCGCCGGCGGCAGTGAACACCCAGGCAACGCCGACCGAGGTGGCCGCGGCGCTGCCCGAGCGCAAGCCTGCGTTGAGAACCGCATCGGGACTCGCCCCCGGGGCCACACCGAGGCTTGAGCCGAGGAGAGATCCGTAGCGTCATGCCTCTGCGCCGCTTCCTGAGCTTTCGCGACTTCGACTGGGCCCTCCTTGCGCTGCTGCTGGCTCTTTGCACCGTGTCGGTGCTCGAGGTCTACTCGACGACAGTGCACACGAAGTTTTCGCGCTTCCCCGAAATGCAGATGATCGCCATGGCCGTGGGCCTGGTGCTGATGTTCATCTTTGCCAGGATCGACTATCACCGCGTGCTGGACTGGGCGCCGTGGGCCTACGGATTCGGGATACTGTTACTTGTCGCAGTGCTTTCGCCGCTCGGCCACAAAGCTCTCGGGGGCAAGCGCTGGATCAAGCTGGGACCGATGGTTGTTCAGCCATCCGAGTACGTCAAGCTGGTACTGGTCCTGATTGTCGCCCGCTACTTTGCCAACCTGGGTGGCCGCAACCTCACTTGGAAAGACATTTTCAAGGCCTTTGCGCTGGTCGGCATCCCCATGCTGATGGTGCTGAAGCAGCCAGATCTCGGGACGACGCTGACCTACACGCCGATTCTGATCGCAGGCTTGTTTTTAGGCGGGATCAATCTGCGGCAGGCGGCCATCCTCCTCACGTGCGGGTTAGTGCTGGTGGGCGGAGTCTGGTCGAGCGGCAAGTTTTTGAAGCCATATCAGAAAGCCCGGCTGACGAGCTTCGTCAACCCCCAGAACGACCCCAAGGGAGCGGGTTATCAGCTGCTGCAGTCGGAGATTGCCGTGGGCTCTGGGGGAATCTGGGGCAAGGGATCGGGGAAGGGCACCCAGACGCAGGGCTATTTTTTGCCTATTCCGTATACGGACTTCATTTTCGCCGCCCTCAGCGAGGAGCACGGCTTTGTGGGCGCTGCTTTTGTGCTGCTGCTATACTTCCTAATATTGATGCGTTTGATTCAAAACGCTCAGACAGCCGCCGACCTGCCGGGTTCGCTTATTATCATGGGAATCGTGGCTGTGTTGACCTTTCAGATCGCGGTCAACGTAGGCATGGTCATCGGGTTTATGCCCGTCACCGGAATCCCTTTACCTTTAATGAGTTACGGTGGATCTTCGGTGCTGTTTACGTTCCTGTCGCTGGGCGTGGCAATGAATGTCCGCATGCGCAGGTTCGTTAACTAACGCGTCTCGATCCCATTCGGCTCGGAGGCGCGCGGAAAGATTGAGTGGTGTGCGGCCAGGGAACAACTTGGGATTGTTTCGGGCTGCAAAAGCAAGATTTCAAGGTTTTCGCCGGCTTGGTCCCGATGGATCGCGCGCGGCAGGATTGGGTTTATGAGCACGCAGAGACGGGATGGCCGCTCCGCTCCAACGACCGAAACCGGTCGGCGGAACATGCGGCACGGCTCCCGGCTTGCACTTTGCAAGGACCTTGCAAACCGGGCAAACCGGTCGAAAAAGGCGAACGCCGTTCTACCCACATGGGTCTTCCCAGCGTTCGCCTCAGGCCAAATGGAGTATTTGCCGGCCACGGCCGCCTCGAGCACTCTGCAACAGGATACCCGCTGCGATATCCGCAACCAGCAGCCCGTTCGGTCTTTTGGCCCAGGCTCGCCGCCCGTGAGGCAGGCAGCTGCGCATAGGCCGCTCTTCAATGGTTATCCGCCCATCCCATCCCCTGCCGTCTTCGCGCGTGTCCATCCAACCTTGCCGCATGTACCGGCTGCTTTTAGCTCCCGGACGGAAAGGTACGATGGCAAAGGAAATTTGTATTTCAAGCACGCCGCATGAGACTCGGCTAGCGATTTTAGAAGACGATCAACTCGCGGAAATCTACTACGAACGCGAAAACGAGTACACACTCGCCGGATCCATTTACAACGGACGCGTGACACGGGTTCTGCCGGGCATGCAGTCGGCATTTGTCGACCTGGGCCTGGAGCGCGATGCGTTCCTATACGTAACCGACTTCATCGAGCTCGAAGACCAGGAAGAAACCGACGAGCTTGAGAAGGCTGCGGCGACTGGCCAGGCTCCGCGCGAGGTGAAGCATCCCCAGGGCGCTCCCCAGGGTCAGGGTATCGACCGCAACATCGGACGCCGCGAAGAACGCGGTGGACGCGGTGGCGACAGAAGGCCGGACTCCAAACCGGAAAGCCGCGTGCCGGAAGAAGCGCCGGTGGAGATGGCGGCTCGCGAATCCACTCCCGAATCCAGGAGTACTGCCGCGCCGGTAGAGACGGGGCAGGGACGCGAAGAAGCGGGCGGACGCCAGTGGCGGGGACGGCGTCGCCGTCGCGGCGGACGGGGGCAGGGCGCCCCTGCGGAAGCGGCCGGCAAAACCGAGCCCAGCGTTGCAGACACGACCGAGCCTGCCGAGTCGGTGCAATGGAAAGAGTCGCAACCTGCGCGCGAAGTCCGTCCCGCACAACCCGCGCCGCATGCGCATCAGGCGCCGGCCACCATTGTGCTGCCGGGCGAATCTCTTTCGAAGTATGGCGGCACGCCGGCCGGCGAGACAACGCCAGAGAAGGCTGCCCCGCCGCGTCGAAATTACACTTCAAAGCCTTCCACGCTGATCGACGCGCCCATCACCTGGGATGGCAGCGGCTTGTTGCCGGGAGAATCGATTTCGCGGCACCGCGGACCTCAGCCGGAGATCGAGCCCGATTTACCCAGCGAAAGCGAGCCGGCGGCAGAGGCCAGCGCCGCCACGGAGCAAACGGTTGAGGATCCCGAGGAGACTGAGGAGATCCAGGAGACTGAGGAGATCCGGGAGACCAAGCCGCCGCATTACGCAGCGGATGCAGAGACGGAAGAAGCCGAAGAACCTGCTTTTGAGTTTGAAGAGGAGAGCCTCGACGCAGATGAGGACGAGGATGTCTCAGGCGAGGACACGCCCAAGCTCGGGACCACGGCAGGCGGGACTGCAGCGGAGGAAGAATTCGAAGAAACGACGGATTTGGCTCCGGTGAAACTGGACGAGGACGAATCGGACGCGTCTGCTTCGCACCGTGTCGATCCTTCGTCGCCAACGGGCTTCCGGCTGTTCGGCTTTGGAAAGAAGAAGAAGGAAGAAGAGGAAGTTGCCGCGAAGAAAGCCGCAGCTCCGGTTTCAACCTATGCGCCGGGCGAAGGCCTTGTCGAAGAAGAATTGATCGAGGGCGAGGAGTTCGACGGGGCGTCCCATGCGCGCCGGCACAAGCCCGAAGTGCACGATCTGGACGTTTACGAAGAGGAGACACTGCCCGCGAACATGCGCCCCGGCGAGCTGGGAGAAATGTTCCAGGAGGCCCACCTCGACCACCGCATCCAAAGGAACCTGGACGAACCGGCCGGCGATGAAGAAGAGGACGAGGCCGCAGAGGAAGCAGAAACGACGCCAGGCACGCCGCCGGTTCGCGGCCGCGAACGCCGCGATCGCGGGCAGCGTGGACGCGGGCCACAGCGCGGACGCGGCCCCTCGCGCCGCTCCGCCCAAACTTCTGACTTGCCCATCATCTCCGACCTGCTGAAGTCGGGTCAGGAGATCCTGGTGCAGATTGCCAAGGAGCCGATCGCCAAGAAGGGCGCGCGCATCACCAGCCATATCGCGCTCCCCGGAAGGTTCCTGGTCTTCATGCCCACCGTGAGCCACGTGGGCGTGAGCCGCAAAATTGCTTCCGACGAGGAACGCCATCGCCTGAAGCGGATCCTGCTGCACGAGCGCGGCGAATCGTCCGGCGGATTGATTGTGAGGACCGCGGCCGAAGGTGCGTCGGAAGAGGAATTGAGAGCCGATCTGCGCTTCCTGATGAATCTGTGGAACGACATCAAGCAGCGTTCCGAAGCGTCGAAGTCGCCGGCGCTGATTTACCACGATTTGTCGCTCATCGAGCGCATTCTGCGCGACCAGGTGAGCTCGAACTTCTCGAACATCTGGGTCGATACCGAAGCGGATTACGAGCGAATTGTGCGCTTCCTCAACCGCTTCTCGCCCTCGCTGGTGCGGCGCGTCAAGCTCTACAACAAGGAGGTTCCGCTTTTTGAGCACTTCGGCATCGAGGAAGAAATTTCGAAGGCGCTGCGCTCGAAAGTCTGGCTCAAGTCCGGCGGCTCGATCGTCATCAACCAGACCGAGGCGCTGGTGGCGATTGACATCAACACCGGCAAATATGTGGGAAAGTCGGCGCGGCTCGAGGACACAATTCTGAAGACCAACCTGGACGCGGTGCCGGAGATCGTGCGTCAGGTCCGCCTGCGCGATCTGGGCGGCATTATCGTGATCGACTTCATCGACATGGACGAGCGCAAGAATCGTTTCAGGGTGATGGCAGCGCTCGAAGAGGCGTTGAAGAACGACCGCGCGCCGACCAAGGTGCTGCAGTTCAATGATTTTGGCCTGGTGGCGATTACGCGCAAACGCGTGAAGCAGTCGCTGGAGCGGACGCTGAGCGTTCCCTGCCCCACTTGCCAGGCGACCGGCATGGTGAAGAGCTCCGCCACCGTTTGCAACGAGATTTACGTGGAGTTGCGGAAGATGCGCAAGCACTTTGAGAGCGCCGACGTGATGCTGCGCGTGCACCCCGAAACGGTGAAGATACTGAAGGGCAACAACGCCCGCTGGCTGACTGAATTCGAGGAGCTGATCGGGCGCAATCTTCTGCTCAAGAGCGATCCGACGCTGCATCCCGAGCAGTTCGACATTCAGGGATAGCGGAGTTGGCGGGATTAGCGAAGGCCGGAGCGAGTGTTCGGGCCTTTCGCTTTTTCAGCCTCAAATGGAGCGCTCACCGGATCACGTGGATCGGAACTCCCAGCTTCAGGTTTCGCCAGGCCTGTTCCGTGGTGTAGACCGGCGCCTTAAGCGCAATGGCCAGCGCCAGGCAGGAACGGTCGCCCAGCGACAGGCCATACCTCGCCGTTGTTGCGATCAAGCTTCCAGCAATCTTTGCATGGTCGGCAGTGAAGGGTTCGGGATCCGACTTGAGTAGGAGGGCGTCTGACCAGGCAGCCTCCGGCGGGTGGCCCATTTTTACAAGTTTGCTTTGAACTTCAGCCAGATTCACCGCGCTGACTACTGCTGCCTCCATGAGTTCGTCAGTCATCTTCTCCGCGCCGCGTTCCTGAAACAGGACCGCGAGGATGGCGGACGCATCGAGCACAGATCTACTCATTCTTGGCGGCCTCGCGCCGCTCTGCGCTCAATTCGTCGGAAACCAAGGTTCCCGGCGGAGCCAAGTGCCGTACGTTTCTCTGAGCGCGCCTAATCCTCCCCCTGATTGTCGAAATGCGCAGTTCGTCGTCTTCGATGCGAAGAATCACCGAATCGCCCACATCCATCCCCAGCGCCTCACGTATTGCCGCGGGGATGACGATCCTGCCCTTTTCGCCGATTTGACTTCGCGCCTGGAGTTCCATGTGCCCCTTTCAATCTTGCGTAACATTTAAGTTCTGTGAGTGGCAGTTTCAGTACCATCGAGGCATCGAGCACTATTTCATTCATGCTTTGCTGCCTCGCGCCGTTCCGCGCTCAACTCTCCCGAAACCAGAGTTCCCGGCTTAATATATTTTGCTGCGGCTCCTGCGCGCGGCGAATGCGCCCTCTTAGAGTTGAGATACGCGAACCGTGGTCTTCCACCTGAAGGGTCACGTTATCGCCCTCGTCGATTCCGAGTGCTTCCCGCATCTCAACCGGAATCACGATCCGGCCCTTCGCGCCGACCGGCGTCCGAGTCTGAAGCTCCTTTTGTCCCTCCGCTCCTCGCGTGACACTATTGTACCTCAGTGGGAACTCTTAGAGAAAGTGGCACCATTTAAACTTCGTCCCACCGAGCTCGATCTAAAAGCAACCTCTAGCTGTTTTCGGTGTCTAACTCAAGTGACCGGGATATGAGGCCCGGGATAGTGCAGCAAAATCTTTCTCCTGAGGTATTTACCATGTCCTTCCCCCTTCGAATGCCGCGCATGCGGTGTGCCTGTGTAGTTGTTACGGCTGCGCTTTTGGTGGCCGCAGGCGTAGCCCAGGCGCAGTCCGACACTTCCAATAACACTTCCAGTTCAGCCAGCTATTCCTCAAGTCAATCGGGCCTTACACAGGTGGCCGAGCTCGCTTTGCCCGAGGCTCCGGCGCCGAGTGCTTCTGCTTCCTCCGCGGGCGGATCCGGCGCGGGCCAATACGGAAACGGCGGCGAGAAGCACGGGGTTCTTCATCACAGTTGGGCCTTCGAGGCAAGCGGCGGTTTCAACGCGCCCATTAGTAGCTCCGTCACGTATGGCGGGCAATTCACCGTGGGCGCCGGATTGAAATTCAACAAGTATCTGTCTAGCTTGATTGAGTATCAGTTTGTCGACGACAAACTGCCAGGCTACTTGATCGCCGAAGCCGGGGCGAATGGCGGCTACGCGCATATCTGGTCCCTCACCATCGATCCGGTGATCGATTTGATGCCGAAGGCTAGCAACGATGTGTACATCACCGGCGGCGGAGGATTTTATCGCAAGGTGACTAGCTTCACCGATCCGGAAGAGACCGAGTACTGCGACTACTTCTGCGAGGTCGGCACCGTGAACGCCGTGGTCGGCCACTTCTCGTCCAATCAGGGCGGGATCAACTTCGGCGCGGGTTTCCAGCACCGGGTTGGAGGCATGTCCGGCGACGGCAATATGAAGCTGTTCGCTGAAGCGCGCTACGTGGATGTGTTCACCCCGGCGGTAACGGGGAGTGCGAACGGCCTGGGTGTGACCAGCGTGGCGGCTAATACCCGGATCATTCCTGTGTCGGTGGGCGTGCGATTTTAACGGCGGTTCTGCGCAGCAAACCATCCGATTCTTCCGCAGCTCAACCGCGGAAGGATTGGCTGCATGACACTTGCTTCGAAGCGGGTCTTGAAAATGGGCTGGTGAATTGGCCCAAATCCTTCAGGGGTTAAAAACGTCAGATACTGTCGCCAGCCCCTTTTGGACCGGCAGAAGGTGTGCTTTATTACAACCTGATCTTGAAGCGCGCTCTACCACGGGTCCTTTTCCGTTGGCGATCCCACTTCGCCGCGCTCAATGCGCTCAAGAAACATGCGCGCCAGCTTGCGCTCGCCGGGATGGCTTTCGCCGTGCATGGTGCACAGGTCGAGGAACTCGTCGCAGAGCGCGTTGCGTTCCCCTTGCTGGGCGAGAAGGTTTTGCAAAGCCACGGCAAGCTCGCGTAACTGCGCCGCCGCAGGCCAGGACTTCTCGTCTTCCTCGTCAATCGGCTCTGAGAAAAGCCCGTGACGCCCACGCGCGCTCTCGTCGAGGCATGCCAAAAGCTGCTCGCTGAAGACGCGGCTGATGGTATCGACTTCGGAAGGTTCCATGGCGTCGCGCGGGTCCATTTGGTGCTCCGCCGTGCTCGTTTGTGCTCCGCCTTGCTCGTGTCCTACTTCGGGGCGCTCTTGCCCGCCTGCATGACCGCTTCAATTTCATCGGGAGTGTGTGGCAAGCTCGCGTCCAGATCTATGAGCTTGCCGTCGGCTGTTACAAGAAAGTCGCACTCGATGCGCACACCGATTTTTTCCTCGGGGATATAGACTCCCGGCTCGATGGTGAAGACCATGCCCGGCTTGAGCACCACGGGATAGTTGCCGGGATCGTGGACATCGATGCCCATCATGTGGCCCAGCCCGTGCAGCCAGTACTTGCCCAGGGGCTGGCCATGCAGATCTTTTCCATGGGTATTGATGTAGTTGTACGCCACGGTATCGAGCGAATTCGAATCCTTGCGGTCGCGGTCGTTGATGGAGGATTTGCCGGCGACAAATGCGTCGAAGGCCGCCTGCTGTGCGCCCAGCACGATGTTGTAAATCTCGCGCTGCCGGGCGGTGAAGTGGCCGTTCACGGGGACGGTGCGAGTAATGTCGGCGGCGTACATGGAGTACTCGCAGGCCGCGTCGACAAGCAGGAGATCGCCGTCCTGCATGGTGCGGTCGTTGTTGGAGTAGTGCAGGATGGTGGAGTTCGGTCCCGAACCCACGATGGGCGCGTAGCTGGGCCGCTCGCATCCGTTTTCCATCCACACCGCGGTCATGGCTCCGGCGATGGCGCGTTCCGTCATGCCCGGCTTGACCCACCACTGCATCATCACGCGTTGCGCCAGGATCGACGCCTTGGATGCCTGTTTGATCAGTTGAATCTCGCCGTCGTCTTTGATCTGGCGCAGCGGCATGGTGAGGGTGGTGACGTCGTGTCCCTGCGGCGCGGTGCCGGTTCCCAGAGTGGTTGCGGTAAAGCTCAACAGGGCTGAGGCTGAGGCGGAATCCGGTTGCGTCCACAAATTCACGAAGAGTGAGCGGTTGGCGGAGATCATCCGGCTCAGCTCTGCGGGCAGCTCGGTCATGGGTTCAACATGGTCAACACCGGAGGCATCCTCCACACCGGGAGTGGCGGCATCCATCTTCACGCCCGTGTACGCTTCCATGCGCAAGTTGCGCGCGGGCAGAAAGAGAATTTCTTTGTAGGCATGGGTCGTTGCCACTTGCGACGCATCGCCGACGATCATGAGCGCCGCGCCCGGCTCGTTCCAACCCGTCAGGTAATAGAAGTCGGAGTCCTGGCGGTAGGGCATGAAGTCCAGCACCGGTTCTTCAGCGGCGAAAAGTATCGCCACTCCGCCCTGCAATTTGCCCGCGAGGGCCACGCGCCGCGCGCGAAATACGCCGGCCGGCTGCTTGTCGAGAGCGTGGAGGAGCGGAGCATGAAACGGGGGAAGCCCCGGCCCGAGGGCGAGCACGGCCAGAGCGAGAAGACAAAGCCTCTTCATTCCGCTATTGTCATCCCTCGCTGTCGTACGTGCAAAAGAATTCGTGCGCAGAAAACAGGAGGGTCGCAACGCCACCTCTGTGGTTGCATCCTGGTCTGTGTCGTTGCGGAAGTCGTAATCGACGACCATCTTGTCGGGGCTGATGCGGAGAACTTCTTGGGCCATGAGATGCGCGTTTCGCGGCGCGCGACAAGGCCGATGGCAGCGATTGATGCGGCAGAATCGTCGGCCGGCGCAGGAGGAGCGGCGAAACAGGCCAGTCTTGCGCTGCATGCGACCGCGCAGTGAACAGTTCTGGAAACCATGGCCGCAAGTATCGCAGCCTTCTCGCGGCGTAGGCAACGCAAGAAGTTGGGGAACTCGACGAACCGCAGATAAGTTGAATTTCCTTGGATTTCGCGGTATTCTAAGAATGCAACGCGTTTGTCCGCCGGTTTTCCCGTGTGCACACCGGCTGGCGGAGAGATGAGTGGGCCGAAAGCCCACTTTTTATTTGCGGCAAAAGTTGCCCGAAAACCCTTAAAAATCAGGGGAATACGGGAGTTTTGGCTGCCGGAGAGGCAGCGCGGCAGGATGGCGGTTAGGCCAACAGTGGTGGTCAGGCCAACGATGGCGGTCAGACTCGACGAAATCCGGAAGGCGGCGGAACGAGTGGCTGCCTCGCACGGGCTCGACCTGGTCGATCTCGAGTTCGCAGGGTCGGTCAAGGATCGCATTCTGCGCGTGACGCTCGAGAAGAACGCCGCAGGCCGGGAAGGGCTCAAGACACGCCTCGCGCTGATCCGAGACCAGGTTCGGGACGAGGGTGGTCCGAAGGACTTGCCGGAGAGGCTTTTGGAGGGCTCGCTTGCTGTGGAGCAGCTTTCCGGCGTGACGCATGAGGATTGCGCGGAGTTCAGCCGCGATTTTGGGGTTTTGCTGGACGTGGAGGACCTGATTCCCGGCGAGGCGTACACGCTTGAGGCGTCTTCTCCGGGACTGGACCGAAAGCTCTCCCGTCCGGAGGACTTCGAGCGATTTGCCGGATGCCTGGTGAAGGTGCAGACCTTTGAACCGGTGCGCAAGAACCGGCACTGGCAGGGAAGGCTCGTGGCGGGTGAAGGAACTCCGTCCGAGACCAAGAAAATAACGCTTGATCTTGCGGCGATGAAGCAAAACAGCAAGAGCCGCAAAACCGGCGTGGACACGGTGGAGATTGCCCTCGGCAACATCGAGAAAGCGAATCTGGTACCGGAGATTTGAGAGACAGGGACTAAGGGACTAGGGACCAGATAGGCAGCGAGTCCGCCAAGAGAATTGTCGAGCGGGAGATTGAAGCGCAGAGAATGTGCCGGGTTTTTAGTCCCTCATTCCCTTAGTCCCTAGTCCCCTGAACGAGAAGCCGCGATGCGGGCGATCAGTGAAGTAACGCCCGGCACGCAGGATGTGAGAGCAAGCAGTATGGCCACCAGCGTTTTATATCAAAGTATCGAACTCCTGAGCCAGGAGAAGGGCATCGACCCCGCCATCGTTGTGGGCGCGGTTGAGGAGGCTATTGCCCTGGCCACACGCAAGTACTACAAGACCCAGGAAAACATGCGCGGGGAACTGAACAAGGATACCGGCGAAATCCAAGCCTACATCTATAAAACGGTGGTCGCCGACGAGGACGTGATTGAGGATCCGGTGAACCAGATCACGCTGGAAGAGGCCAACGAAATGGCGCCCGGCGCGGAGGTGGGCAGCGAGATTCGCATCTATCGCGATACCAGTCCGCTGGGCCGCATCGCCGCGCAACTGGCCAAGCAGATCATCTTCCAGAAGGTGCGCGAGGCGGAGCGCGATACGGTCTTCCAGGAGTACGCGCACCGCGAAAAGGAAGTGCTGAACGCGACCGTGAAGCGGATCGAGGGCCAGGACTACATCTACGACCTGGGCAAGGCCGAAGCGCGCTGCCCCAAGCGCGAGCAGTCGCGGCTGGAGCAATTCAGCGTGGGCGAACGCGTGCGCGTGGTGCTGCTGAAGGTGGACCGCGCGGCCAAGGGGCCGCAGGTGATCGTGAGCAGGGCCGCGCCGGAGCTGGTGTCGAATTTATTTCAGTCAGAGGTTCCGGAGATTTATGACAACACGGTGACCATCAGGGCCATTGCGCGCGAGGCCGGCGAGCGCACCAAGATCGCCGTGCAGAGCCGCGACAAAGACGTGGACCCGGTGGGCGCGTGCGTGGGCATGAAGGGCATGCGCGTGCAGTCGATCATCCGCGAATTGCGCGGCGAAAAAATCGACATCATCGAGTACTCGGACGAGATCACGACCTTTGCCGAGAAGGCGCTGCAGCCGGCCAAGGTGAGCCGCGTTTCCATCACAGACCTGACCGAAAAGCAGCTGGAAGTAATTGTGGACGACACGCAATTGTCGCTGGCCATCGGCAAGAAGGGCCAGAACGTGCGGTTGGCGGCGAAGCTGCTGGGATGGAAGATCGACATCAAGAGCGAAGAGGAGAAGCGCCAGGAGGTCGAGCAGCAGATGCAGGCTCTGGCCGGCGCGCCGTCGACGCCGATTGAGCAGGTAACAGAGCTGGGCGAAGGCATCATCCAGAAGCTGGTGACCGCGGGCATCACGACTGTGGAGGGACTGGCCGACATGACGCCGGAGCAGCTCGAGGAGATTCCGGGCATCGGCGAGAAGACGCTGGAGAAGATCTCGGTGGCCGTGCGGCACTACTTCGGCCAGTTTGAAGAGGCCGAGGCAGCGGCAGAGGCGGCCGCAGGTGAGGGCGCGGAACCGGCAGCCGAATCCGCAGCGGACCAGGATGCAGGCGAAGTGGTTGCGGCGGAAGCCGGCGAAGCTGAGGCCGTACCAAATGAAACCGAGAGCGCGGCCGAGGAAGCGACGCCCGTTGCAGCAGCAGAGATCGAAGTTGCTGCAGAGGAAACCGCGCCGAAGGAAGCCGCGGCAGAGGAAGAGACAAAGCAAGACGAGGGGCAGGACAAAGAGCAAGATGGGGAGCAGAAGCAGTCGGCTGAAGAGGATGGCGCATAAAATGCGCAGCATCGTCCCAAGCCAGGAATACGTTAACGCAATGTTGAAGAGCGGCCAGTGCCATGAGGTAGCTATGAGCGACTAAGGGGAGCGACTAAGGGCGGTTTGGCGGCACAGAATTGAAAAGAGGCGGATGAGCAAGGTTCGTATCAACGATCTCGCGAAAGAGCTGGAAGTAAAGTCTCGCGCGATTCTCGAAATTCTTCAGGAGCTCGGTGTTCCTGCGGGCAAAACGCACTCCAGTTCGCTCGAAGGCGACGAGGCGGATAAGGTTCGTGCGCATTTTACGCAGGAATCGCGATCGGCATCGCATGGCGCAGCTGGGTCCACCCGCCACGGCGCGCCAAGTATGGTTCCCAAAATCGATCTCTCGCACATCTCCAAGCCCGGCGATGTGATGAAGGCCATTCTCGCCAAGAAGAAGGAAGAGGAAGAAGACGCGCGTTACGTGCGCGTGCCGGCAAAGCCAGCCGCCCCGCCTGCTCAGCCGGCCATGCCCGCGGTGCGCCCCGCGCCCGCCGCGCCCCCGCTTGCCGCCGCAGCTCCGGCGGGCCCGGAGCCGCGCAGGATTGTTCCGCAGCCGCGGCAAGCTCCGCCGATTATTGCTCCGGCCGCAACTACTCCGGCGATTGCCAGCCGACCTCCGTCGGGCGCTATCGTGGCCAAGCCACCTGCAGGCGCGGTGGCGGCAACGCGCCCGGTGATTGTGGTTGCGCCACCCCCTCCGGCTGCCGTCGTTAAGCCTGGGATCCCCACGGACAGGTCTTTGTACGAGGCGTGGAAGTCGCCAGGGGCTCCGGCTGCGCGCGAAGACAAGCCGGCAATTGCCAGGCCGCCAGCGGCAACTGAGGCGCCAGCGCCGGCAGCCACATTCGAACATGCAGCAGCAGCTCCTGAGGTTCCCGCGCCCCTGGCGGAAGTTACAGCGTCAGTTCCCACCATTGCCGCGGAGTCGACGAGCGCGCCAATGAGCGCGCCAGGGCAGCGCGGTCAGGGCCGGGTGCAACCCGCACCGCCTGCGCGCCGCATGGTGATGCCGCAAACCGGGCCGAGGCCGGTTTACAAATCCTCGTATGTTGCACCCGTGCCTCCGGCTGCGGGAGCCAGTGGCGGAATTCAGCGCGGCAAGCCCATTTTCGATCGCAGGCCCGCGACCGGCCCATCTGGACCCGGGCAACGCGGACCCGTCGGGCCAGGTGGTCCCGGTTCGTTTGCGGGAGGCCCGCGGCCCAAGCATCCCACGCGCACATCTGCAGGCGGATTCGTGCCGGGCGGACCGGCCGGCCCCGGCGCACGGCCTGGTTTTGGCGCGCGTCCCGGCTTTGGCGCACGCCCCGGCTTCGGCGCACGACCTGGCCCCGGCGGCGCTGCACCACAGTCGGAGACGCCGCGCCCGCAACGCGCCGCTTCGCGCGGCCGCGGCCGTGGCCAGCAGCAATATCCGAAGACCAAAGAAGGCCCGATGAAGGGCTTTGTGCCGCCGCCACGCTATGGCGGCATGCAGTACAGCAACGAGCCGGTGCCGATCACGCGCGAGATCACCGTCACCGAGGGCATCAGCGTGAAGGACCTGGCGGAGAAGCTCGACGTGCGCGCCAAGGACCTGATCGCCACCCTGATGATGGGCAACATCTTCGTCACGGTGAATCAATCGCTCGACTCCGAAATGATCAAGGACATGTCCGCCAAGTTCGGCGCGGCCGCGACCGTGATCACCTACGAAGAGGAACTGGCGAATCAAGCGATCGAAGAGGTGCTGGAATCCGATAACGCCGACCAGCTCGAGGTGCCGCGTGCACCGGTGGTCACGGTAATGGGTCACGTGGACCACGGCAAGACGTCGCTGCTCGACGCGATCCGCGAAACCGACGTGGCCGCGGGCGAAGCGGGCGGCATTACGCAGCACATCGGGGCCTACAAGGTGAAGTTCGCCAAGGAAGGCTCGCCGGCGTCAGGGCGTGAAATCGTGTTCCTCGACACGCCGGGCCACGAAGCGTTCACACGCATGCGCGCGCGAGGCGCCAAGGTGACCGACATCGTGGTGGTGGTGGTGGCGGCAGACGACGGCGTGATGCCGCAGACGCTGGAAGCCATCGATCACGCCAAGGCCGCCGAGGTTCCCATCATCGTGGCCGTGAACAAGATCGACAAGCCCGAAGCCAACCCCGATCGCGTGAAGAAGCAGCTCGCCGATCGCGGGCTGATTCCCGAAGAGTGGGCGGCGGGCAGCGAAGGCACTGTGTTTGTTGAGGTCTCTGCCAAGAAGCGGATCAATCTCGACCTGCTGCTGGAGATGATCTGTCTGGTGAGCGACATTAAAGCGCCGAAGGCCACGCCGGGACGCAAGGCCGTGGGCTCTGTGCTCGAAGCCAAGCTGGATCGCGGACGCGGCGCCGTAGGTACGATCCTGGTGCAGGATGGAACGCTGCGCCTGAACGACAGCTTCATTGTGGGCAACACCTTCGGCAAGGTGCGCGCCATGTTCGATGACCGTGGGCGCGCGCTCGAAGAAGCCGGCCCCTCAACACCTGTCGAAGTACTGGGCCTGGAAGCGATTCCCGACTCCGGCGACACGTTCCTGGTGGTGGCCGACCGCGACAAGGCCAAGGGCATCGCGCAATACCGCAAGATGAAGGAGCGCGAGGCGCAGCTGGCCAAGAGCTCGCGCATGTCGCTCGAAGGACTCTCGGAGCAGATCAGGGAGTCGGGCATCAAGGACATGCCGCTGATCATCAAGGGCGACGTAACGGGATCGGTGGAAGTGCTGGCCGACTCGCTCATCCGCATGTCGACGGAGAAGGTGCGCGTCAAGGTGCTGCACTCGGGCGTGGGCTCCATTACCGAGAGCGACGTGCTGCTGGCGACGGCGTCGAATGCCATCATCATCGGCTTCAACGTGCGCCCGGAACGCAAGGCCGCCGAGCTTGCCAACCAGGAGAACGTGCAGATCCGTCTGCACTCGATCATCTACGAACTGCAGGACGAGATTCGCCTGGCCATGATGGGCCTGCTGGAACCGGCCTTCAAGGAGAACTACGTAGGCCGCGCCGAGGTGCTGAACATCTTCAGGATTCCCAAGGTGGGCACCATCGCGGGATGCCGCGTGCAGGACGGCGTGATCCGGCGCGACGCCGAAGTGCGGGTAACGCGCGACGGCGCGCAGATCTTCAAGGGCAAGATCGCCTCGCTCAGGCGCTTCAAGGACGACGCCCGCGAGGTGACCAACGGCATGGAGTGCGGCATCGGCATCGCCAACTACAGCGATTTGAAGGAAGGCGACCTGATTGAGGCCTTTAGCACGGAACGGCTGGCCGCCGACCTGGGGGCGCTGACGTCGGCGAAGGCGTAGCCTAAGATTGAGACAATCCGAAAGGAGAGCCCTGGATGCAATTGACGGTACCCCCGGACCTTGAATCGCTAATCCGCAAGCGGCTCTCCAGCGGTGCGTATGCGAACGCTGAAGATGTGCTCCGCCGCGCCCTCGAGGCGCAGGACGCCGAGGAAAGCTGGACCGATGAGGAGCGGCAGGCGTTGTCCGCCCACATCGAGGAAGGCTTTCTCCAGGCAGAACGCGGAGAATTGATTGGCGCCGCGGAAGCACGAAGTCAGATCGAGACCATGAAAGAGCAATGGCGCATCGACAGGCGATAAGCGACTTTGCCTTTACTCCTTGCGCCAAATCGGATCTTTTCGAGATCTGGGCGTACATCGCCGGGAACAACGAAGAAGCCGCGAACCGTGTAGAAGGCGCGATCTTTGACGCCTGCTCGATCGTGGTCAAGAATCCGCTCCTCGGCCACGTGCGGCCCGATCTCACCACCCGCCCGGTGCGTTTCTGGACACTGGCCCGGTATCCCAACTACGCTATCGTCTACCGGCCAGAGACGTCGCCTCTCGAAATCATCGCCGTCCTGCACGGAAAAAGAAATATCCGCCGCATCCTCAAGAAGCGCCAATGATGCGCAGGGGGGCCCCATCGTAATTCCTGGAGTTCGATGCGGCGCAAAACCACCGTGTTTGCCGGACAGGCGCAAATCTGCCATCACTATCCCGGAATACTGAATACATTCCCGCAAAACCGAAATGCGCCGCTGCCAGAATTGCTCGGCAACCCGCTCCGCACCCGTTGCGTCTTAAGGCGGATAGGAGATGCTTATGCCTTCAAACCTAAACGGAAAGAAAATCGCAATTCTGGCAACCGACGGAATCGAGCAGTCGGAACTTACTGAACCGCGCAAGGCCCTCGATGAGGCCGGCGCTACCACAGTCGTGATCGCTCCTAAAGATGGAGAGATCAAGGGTTGGAAGCACACGGACTGGGGCGAGAGCGTGCGCGTGGACAAAACTCTCGATCAGGCCAGGCCGGAGGAATTCGATGCCCTGGTCCTGCCCGGCGGCGTGATGAACCCCGACCACTTGCGCATGGAGCCAAAAGCAGTGGAGTTCGTTCGCAATTTTGCGGCCACGGGCAAGCCAGTGGCGGCGATTTGCCATGGCCCCTGGATGCTGGCTGAGGCCGGCGTCGTAAAAGGCAAGACCCTCACTTCATGGCCGTCCATCCGCACCGACCTGGTGAATGCAGGCGCGCAATGGGTCGATGAGGAAGTGGTGAGCGACGGCCAGTTCATTACCAGCCGCAAACCCGACGACATTGCTGCATTCAGCCGCAGGGTGATCGAAGCCGTCAGTCGCGGCACAGTGCGGACAGCCGCGGCGTAAGCCACAACCCTGGTGGGCGAAAAAACGCGGGGTTCAGGACCCGCTCGTAAACAGCGCCGCAATCTTTGTCCCGATCGGGGACCCGATCCCGCTGCACGGATCGGGCCCCGGCGCCGCGCTGTAGAAGCCGTTGCTGCCCTGCGTGATGTCGTTGAACGCGGCCTGATTCTGCCAAAGCTTCGGCGTCACGAATCCCAGCTTGGTTCCGAACGAAGCAAACAGGCCCGCGTACAGAGGCGCGTCCGCGCTCGTTCCGCCTACCACCGTCATCGCGCCATGGACGTAAATCTCGTAGCCCGTGTTCGGGTCCCCATCGGCAGCCACGTCGGGCACCATGCGGCCAGTTCCGTAGCTGGTCCCGGCCGGGGCCGGCGGCGCGCCTATTTGAAACGATTGCACCGGAAACATTGTCGAGTAGCCGCCGCCCGTGCCTTCCCCGTCTGTCTCTCCGGGGTTGTCGTTCCATACCGTCTCGCTGGCCGCCGTTTTGCTGGTGCCCCCGCAGCCCACCACGTGTGGGCACGACGCAGGCGCATCCACATTCGCGGGCGTCGATCCGCCGTCGCTCGAGTCGTTGTCGCCTGACGCGGCAAACACCGCCATGCCCGCGCTGGTGGCCGACGTGGCCGCCGACTCCATCTCTTCCACGGCGCTTGTGCCCCACACCGCCTCGTCCGCGCCCCACGATATCGAGCAGACATCGCATCCGTCCTCGGCCGCTTTCGCGACGGCGGTGTCGATGTTCTGCGACCAGTACATGCGAATCGTCGCGGCTTTGCCTGTGGCCGCGTAGTACGCAGCGCCCGAAACCTGAATATCGAGCGCCACCTCGTAGTCCGGGTCGTCTGAGGATCCCACGCTTTGGTTCGGGCTGTTCTCGGTGCCGTCCACGCTCACGTCTGTGATACTCGGCGCAGGCTGGCCCAGCGACTGAAAGAATTCGGTCATATCCGACAGCACCCATCCGCCGCCCAATTCCACAATGGCAATCACGCCGCCGCCCGCAAGGTTTGCGGGCCAGTTGTATGCCACGCATAAATCCGGCACGCTCCACGGCGCTGTCGGAGCAACGCCTGGTTTCAGCAGTTTGAAATAGGGTTTGTTCTTTATTTTACGGGTTTGTTTCAGGGGCGTGGACATCGGGTTTTCCTTTGCGATCGAAAATGAGCCTTTCAGAGTTGCCATTATCGCGCATGATAAGGCTGGCGCGCCAGAACCGTTCGCGGGCGATCCCGCCCTGTTTGCGGTGCTCAGATGGCTCGCGTAGAGGGCGTGCGAGCTGAAACGCGAAGCGATCAGAAAGACGCAAATCCGGATGGCGGCCGACCAGAGCACAACACGCGCTAGCAACAGGCCGCCCGGCGTGGCGAAATGTGGAGGGTGAGCGCTGATTGTTTGGCTGAGCCGGGGCAAGGTACCGGGGTGGCTGATGGCGTCGGCCGTGAGCGAGGGATGCGGCATCACTTTTTCCACGATCGCGCTGCAGGTGCACTACGGAATCGACGTTCTTGCGGGGCTGGCTTGGGTTTTCCTGATAACGGCGGTAGCCAAGGCTACGCCGCACGGCGAGCTGCTGGCGTAGTCAGGATGCGGGCGGGCGATGCCAGACAGCGGCATCGAAGCTGTGCGCAGTCTGGTAGCCTTCGTCTTTGTAGAGTTGAATGGCCTCGCCGTTGGCTTCAGTGACGGTGAGCGAGATTTCGGAGACGCCCAGGCGCATAAAGCTGAAGGCGGCCTCCGCGAGCATCAAACGGGCCAGCCCACGGCGGCGAAACGCCGGATGTACGCAGACCTGGGTCAGGTGCCCGCTCCGCTCACTGACGCGCGAGCCCAGCACCAGCGCCGCCAGCTCGCGGCTGCCGCGATCCACCACCACATACGACGCCTGCGAGGCAAAAGTGCCGCAACCTGCGTAGCGCACGATGTTGTTGAGGAAACGCATGGAACCGTGCACGGAACGGTACTGATCGTTGATGAGGCTGTCGGGATGATCCCGATAAGCCTCGCAGATGAGGCGCGCGGCCGGGGCAAGATCGGCTTCGCGCCAGGGACGGAATTCCAGATTGCCGGGCAGATCCGCATGCGGCTGGCTCCAGCGCCCTGCCAGGGACTGCACCAGGAAGAGGCGACGAAAGACTTCAAATCCAGCCGCGCGAAAGGCCGGAGCAAACTGGCCGGAGGGATGGAGAAGCAACTGCGACTCGATGCGGTCAACGTGCGGCGAGTTGAGAAGTAACTCGAAAAGGTGCTGCAACAGCGTATCTTCCCGGGCGCGGACCGGGCTGGAAGCTCCGTTTGTGCTTTCCGCGGCGTCGGGCAGCGCGAATACGTCGCCAATCACCGCCTTGGTCTCCTCGTAGACACAGAATACGTAGCCGGTCACTTTGCCGGCCTGAACGGCGGCGTAGCCGGGCAGCATGCGGTTGTCGAGATATTGCATCAGCAGCCGGGCCGAGGCGCGATAGTCCCAGTGCAGTCGCTCAGCCCAGATCTCGCTCTCGGCATCAAGCAGGGAACGCAGCACGGGCGCGGCGAAGTGCCGGAGGTCGAGAATCTCGAGGCTTGCGTCCGATGCCTGCATTTTTCTCCGATCCGGTTCAAGTCCAGGTGCGCGAATTGGCCGCGAAGGTCAATTGCTGCGTGATGGCGCCTTCAAGAAGCGGCGCCCGATGTGCTTGCCGTCCGCTCAAATGAGTTTTCGGCGGGCGTCGACAGGTCAGCTCAACTCAAGAAAAACGTGGTGTTAGGGGCGAGCGCTCAGACTGCTCCGACGAAACACCCTCCCGGTCACTTTGCCACGAGTTCGCGTGGCGCTGCAAGTGAAGAAGCCTTTCAGCGAGCTCCAACGAGATAAATCTCCAGACCCTGTTCCGGCCAGCTGAAAAGTTGCTGATACTGGCGGCCCTCCAGAAGCTCCTCAAGGGCCATCTGCGTATCGAGGTCGACGCCATGACGGCCCAAAACGCGCGCCACCAGCAAATGCTGCTCGTCGGGGACACCATCTTCGTCGTAGTTCACCATTTCGTCATTGCGGTAAAACGCGAGGCCGAATTCAACGTCGCGGCGCACGTGAAACACGGCCACGGTTTCGTTGGCGGGAGCCGCTTCAGCCAGGCGTTCGGCGAGCGGCCGCGCGGAGTACGTGCGGTCGAGGAGATGAATGACGCGCTTGGTGGCGGGAATTCCCGGAATCCCGAAAACGGGCCCCACGCCGTAAATGAACAGCACCAGGACAACCAGAATCCAGCAGGTAGCGGGCCGCAGCCAGGCCACGCCAAAGCCTTTAGTCACGACCAGGATGAGCAGCGCCGCTCCGATGGCCGCCAGCGCAGCAGCAACCAACGCGTGCATTGGAGGCATGGCCACGGCCACGCTGTGCGCCACGAACCAGGGCATCAGCAGGACCGACATGGTGGTGGTGCCGCAGACCGCTGCATGGCCGAGAAGGAGCCAACGATTCAGCCCGGGTTGGCGGCGGCGGAACAGGTAGTCGCCGGTAAGGATGGTGATAGGCGGGATGGAGGGAAGGATGTAGCCGGGGAGTTTGGATTGTGAGAAGGAGAAAAAGGCGACGGGAATGAGAGCCCACAGAACCAGAAACTCGGGGAATGCGTCGCCAGGCCGGGCTGGCGGAGTCTTGCCGGCGCGGGAGTAGCGCAACCTCCACTCCGCGACCGAGGTGAGGATGCCATCGATGAGCGCGCGCACCGCGAGTACGGTCCATGGCATGAGCGCGACCAACATCACCACGAAGTAGTACCAGAACGGCTGGCTGTGCTGGTAACGGTCGCTGGCGAAGCGCTCCAGATTGTGCTCGAGGAAGAACTCACGGAAGAAGATCGGATTCTGATGCTGCACGGCAATGAACCAGGGCAGCACCATGGCGAAATAGAGCGCAATGCCCGGCCACCACAAGGAACGACGCAGGACTGGCAGAGCCGCAACCAGGAACCAGACAATCAGAACGAACACACTGAACGCAGCCGTGCTGACCGCCCAGGTAACCGAGCCCATGAACAACATCTGCCAGGACACCACAAGCGCAACGTTCCCCAGGATTAGCAGGAGAAGAAAAACACTCGACCATAAAGCGTCGAAGAAAAGCCATTTGCCAGAGAGCAACAAGGGGAGGAGCTTTTGCTCGCCATCCTTGCGAAGGAGGGCGAACGCGGCAACGATGAGTGCCGCGAGAAGCGGCGCGACGGGACCCTTGGCCAGCGTGGCGAGGCCGGTGAAGAAGTAAATGTCATAGAGCCAGAACTTGGAGCCGGTCTCGTACCAGGCATACCAGCCCAGCAGACCGATGGCCAGCGGGGCGGCCATCTGCATATCGGTGGAAGCGCCGCGCGCGAAGCCCATAATTCCGGCACAGGCCACCGTAATGAGCGCCGCATCCAGATGCCCACCAGGCCGGAATCGCCGCATATGCAGGTAGATGAGCGCCACCATGATGAAGGCAAAAGTGGTGGAGGGAAGACGGGCGCTCCAGTCGTGCACACCGAAGTCCTGAAAGAGAAACATGGCGCGCCAATAGTAGAGTGCCGGCTTCTCCAGCCAGGGACGGCCGTAGAGATAAGGTGTAACGCAGGCATCCAGGCGGCCCTTGAGGCTATGCGCCGAATCGAAGTGCACCAGCATTTCGTGCGCGATCTGGGCGTAGCGGGGCTCGTCGGCTCCTACCAGACCTAATCCGTCGCCGCCCAGGATGGGGGTAAGACCATAAAGAAGGAAAAAGACGGCGAAGGCAAGAAAGATGGCGGCTTCGCCCAGGGTGGCCACGCGCGGCATGCGCCAGCGCCGGCCTGCGGGTCGATCAGGAGCCGGCGGTTCTACGGGATTTCCCATCTCTGCCATTTCTCCACGACCATTTCTTCGGGAGCGCGCACGGGCATGCTTCTCTCAGGCGTGGTTTGCATCTTGACGCAGGACGGATGGGGGATAAGCCCGGGCCCGCTTACTATGCGCGCCACAACAGGCGCGGACGCGCTGCAGAATTTCAACAGGGACAAGGCTAACAGATTTCTCCGGGTTCTCAAGTTCGCGGTCAATTCGCCGGTATGCGAACAGACCAGAAATCGTTCGCCGCGATGCAGTACATCGACGGGTCGCGGGCGAGGGGATGGGCGGTGGGAATGTCGGGAGCCGGCGCAGAGCCCCTCTGAGGCGCAACGGTCGGCGCATGGATTCCGGATTTTTGCCGCAGAGCAGTCATGCTGCTGATTCCATGCTGCTAATTTATCGATGCTTTCTGTTCCGGCGAGGAGTTCCCGTCCGAGGGGCCCGATAGCGAATCACCTGGTTGCGGAGCAGCAGGTGATGCCGCCACGCCCTCGCGAGCGAGCGCGGCGGTCTTGCGCGACCGCGACCGGCTCATGAGCTCGTCAATGCGCGCCTGAAAGCGGCCCGAACGGTCGGCAAGAAAGCTCAGTTCGGGCACATGGCGTTTGCCCATGCGCTCCTTGAGTTCATGGCGAATGTAGCCTTTGGCCGCCTCGAGTCCCGCGATGGTGTTGGCCTCGGCTTTGGCAACGTCCTTCACGGCGCTGTCGATAGCCACATAAACACGCGCCGACTTTCCACCGGGATTGAGCGCGACCTCGCTGACGTAGCAGAAATCGATGCGCGGATCGGAGAGCTCGCCTTCGATTAGGACGCCGATCTCCTCGCGCAGCGTCTCCGCTACACGGTCTTGATGATGCTTTCGCGCTCTGTGTTCGGGCATGGCTTCCTCCATCCTGTCCAGAAAGGGCCGGCCCGTGGGGACCGGTTCCTGCACAGGTAAACCACTAAGAATAGCAGAGGGGAAACTCGCGCGCAGGTCGCCCGGCGGATGGGAGATTGAGCCCAAAAGCCGAGATTCCGCCCGGCCGTTGCGCAGCCCGGGAGGAAAAGCTGGGGGAGGGAAATGCAAATGCAGATTGATTGCGCGGAAGATTAGAAGGGTTGCTTGAAGATGGAAAGGCCGCTGTTAGGACAAGCCTATTCAAAGCATTCAATGAAGAATGGTCAGTTTTGCTCACTATCTAGTGGAAAAGCCTGTGGGTTATGTGAATTTCAAAGGGGACACTGCCCCAAATCCACACCTCTGGGTTCAATCTGCACTGCTACCGGCTGGGTGGATCCCTTTACGGATTCGTGCTTGTGAGCCCATAGAATTCGAGGTGGATCGCAGGCGAGAGCCGGTTGCATAAGTGCGATCCTTGAAAGGGCACGCCTTAAAAGCCTGCCCTGAGCGAAGTCGAAGGGTGCCATGAAGGGCGCATAAACAGCGGGGTTTTGGCCCCTGAGGGGCGCTTTCCACTCGGCTCCGAGGATTTATGCAACCAGTTCTAGGAAAAATCTACAGCGACCACTTCATGCAGACCGATCGATGGCGTTTCGAGGTAAATGGTGTCACCGTCCGTGCGATAGGGAACGTCGCGCGCGGCGACGAGCAGATGAACGCGGCGAACGCGACGATCGGACTGAACCCGCAACGCAATTTTCTGTCCCGTGACGGGAACGATCTCGCGTACCGGGCCCTTCCACATCATGGGATTGGTGAGATTGACGAGATGCAGCGTCATGGAAGCTTTCTGCTCCCACACGGCCAAATCCAGAATGCCCGGGCCTTCCACTTTGACATGCGGGACCTCGTCGGTCGCCCACTCCACCGCATTGCGCAACAGCATTCCATGATCCACAGCCAGCACCTGCCAGAACGTGCGGTCCAGGTCGCCGGGGAAATAAACCACACGGCCGTTGCCCACGCGGTGCAGATAAACGCCAGGACATTGCGCGCCGCCGGGACGGGTAAAGACCGACTCCATGGGCAGGTCGGGGTAGGAGGGCACAACGCGCAGCGGCGCGAACTAGGTAGCATCGGCGGCCGTCACCTCCGCCTGGTTCACGGCGTTGATAATGCGCCCGGCATCTTCAAAGCCGCGAAGCAATGGATGCCAGGCGCCGCCCGCGGGATCTTTTTCGAGGCGCAGGTACGAGTTGAGCATGTTCTCCTGAGTCTTTGCCGCATAGGAGGCGCCGAAGAGCGAGGCCAGACCGAAGTCCTTGCGCTGGACACCCCACTCGTCGAAGAGCGACGTCTGGCGGCATTATCCCCGGCCGCGGACCGAACGCGCGGGAGTAGACTCGCGCATCGTTACGCGCCGAATTGTCGGAGATGATGGTCGAGATGCTTGTACATCAGGACCGCCCATTCGTCTGGGGTAAGGGAACCAAAGAACGCATGCGGATGCGCCGTGCAGCCGGCGGGCCCCGCGGCGGCAAAGCGATCGATCAGTCCGCTGAGCCGCTTGCGCTCGGTTTCGAAATCCCTGTCGCCTTTGATTACGAGTTCTTTCGACGTGGGCGAATTCCGCCGCATCGGTTCTTTTTCGCGAAAGGCGATCGGCTTGACGACCGGCCCCAGAATGCGCCCCATCAACGCACGAGGTGGGCGAATTTCTCCTGCTGCCATCTCCAATCCCAGAGAACAATGCGCCAGCATCTGCGCGGGATTCATTGCACCCCACTGCCGCGGCTGATCGGGCTGCAGCCGGGACAATCGCTGCTGCACTTCATCGATACATCCGCTCTCAAACAGACTCTTCATGCAAAACAAATCCTTGCTGAAGCCAGCGACTGTTTAGTGACCTTGTTCAGAGTTCGAGCGATCTTCGGGCTCGCGTCTTCAACTTTTCCCGGCGCGCTCGAGTTCCGCGATGTCGAGCTTCTTCATCTTCATCATGGCCTGCATCGCCTTCGAAGTCTTCAGGAGTTCGCCAATGCGCGCGGGCACGATCTGCCAGCTCAGGCCGAATTTGTCCTTGAGCCAGCCACACTGAACTTCGCTACCGCCGGCGGTGAGCTTCGACCAGTAATAGTCAATCTCGTCCTGCGTGTCGCATGTGACAACAAAAGAAACTGCCTCGTTAAACTTGAACGCCGGGCCGCCGTTGAGTGCGGTGAATCGCTGGCCGTCCAGCTCAAAAGAAAGAGTGAGAATGCCGCCCTTGGGACCAGGAGCATCGCCGGTATTGCGCAGCTCGCCCGCGCGGCGCGAGTTGGGGAAGATGCTGAGATAGAACGCAACAGCCTCTTCGGCATTGTTGTCGAACCAGAGAAAGGGTGTGATGCGCGAGGATTTTCCGAGTGTGCTCATAGAGACCAACTGATGAGTTGAAGTTGCGCCGCGCCGACGGGAAGACGGCGGATGGCAACATTCCTATCATTGTTAGGTTGCGAAATGCAAGTGACCTGCGTAGGATGCATGCGTGGCCCGAACCTCCAAAACCACGCCCCGCTCCGGCTGCCCTGTGAGCGTGTCGCTCGATTTGCTGGGCGACCGCTGGTCGCTGCTGATCGTGCGCGACATCATGGTGCGCGGATACCGCACCTTCCGGGAGTTCCAGCATTCCGGCGAGGGCATTGCTACAAACATCCTCACCGACCGGCTGCAAAAGCTCGAAGACCGCGGCATTCTCAAGCGCGAGGCCGCGGCCAAAGACGGGCGCAGCACCTATTACCGCTTGTCGGCAAAAGGTATTGCGCTGGCCCCAGTATTGCTTGAATTGCTGATCTGGGGCGCGAATTTCGAGAAGACCGATGCGCCGTGCGCCGCCATCGAGGCCATGGAGCAAAATCGCGCTGCCGTGCTCGCGGAAACGTACCGGCGCTGGGAGCAGCGCGATCCCACGCCGCTGATTCCACCATTTACTGCAAGAGCGAAAACCAAGACAAAACCCAATTCCCCGAAAGGAAAATCTAGAAAATGAAACTGACCACGTATCTGAACTTTCCCGGCACATGCGCTGAGGCTCTCGATTTTTACGTCAAGCACCTCGGCGCGAAGATCCAGATGAAAGGAACATTCGGCGAGATGGCCGGCTCCGGCGCCCCGCAGAATCTGCCTCCCGGCCTGAAGCCGGAACACATCCTCCACGCCCGCTTCCAGATCGGCGAAACGTTCGTGATGGCTAGCGATGGCCCGCCGGAGCGCGTACAGCCCATGCGCAGCGCATATCTTGCGCTTGCTGTCGACAGCAATGAAGAAGCGGAGCGCACCTATGCAGCGCTTACTGAAGGCGGCGAGGTCTTTATGAAGATGGAAGAGACCTTTTTTGCGCACCGTTTCGGCCAGTTTCGCGACAAGTTCGGCATCAACTGGATGGTGATTCACGAAAAGCCCATGCCGCCACGTAGCTGAGACACCATCCCAAGCTGCATTGAAAAGAAGGCCACGGACTGTTACCCTCATCTGTCCTGACAGAGGTACGGCTATGGCCTTCAAATTTCAGGGTTTTGATTTTCTCCATCTCGACGCGAGCCTCACGGAAGAGGAACTGCTCGTCCGTCGTACGGCGCGCCAGTTTGTCGACGCAAACGTGATTCCCATCATCGAAGAGAGCTTTCGCGAGGGGCGTTTTCCGCGCGAACTCGTCGCGCCGATGGGCGAGTTGGGCTTTTACGGCGCCAGCCTTCATGGGTACGGCTGCGCCGGCATGTCGAATGTGGAGTACGGCCTGGTGATGCAGGAGCTGGAACGCGGCGACTCCGGCCTGCGCAGCTTTGTGAGCGTGCAATCGGCGCTGGTCATGTATCCGATCTTCACGTTTGGTTCCGACGAGCAGAAGAATACATGGCTGCCGGCGCTCGCGAGCGGCGAAAAACTGGGCTGTTTTGGGCTGACCGAGCCGGGCTTCGGATCGAATCCCGCGGGCATGACGACGCGCGCTCGGAAGTCGGGCGACGAATACATTCTGAACGGCGAAAAGATGTGGATCACGTCAGGTTCCATCGCCGATGTGGCCGTGATCTGGGCCAGGCTCGAGGACAAAGACGGTGCGGTTGGCGACGGCCCGGAGAGTATTCGCGGTTTTCTCGTGGAGACAAATCGGCCGGGCTTTTCGGCGCACGATATCCATGGCAAATGGTCGCTGCGCGCCTCAGTGACCAGCGGACTCACGCTGCAGGATGTGCACATTCCCGCTGCCAACCTGCTGACCGGCGCAACGAACCTGAAAAGCGCGCTCATGTGCCTGAACCAGGCGCGCTACGGCATCAGCTGGGGCGCCATCGGCGCAGCCATGGACTGTTATTCGACGGCACTGAATTACGCGAAGACCAGAAAACAATTCCATAACCAGCCGATTGCCAGCCATCAGCTGGTGCAGGAAAAGCTGGTGTGGATGGCGTCTGAATTATCCAAAGCCCAATTGCTTTCGCTGCATGTGGGCCGTCTGAAGGATGCCGGCAGGGCAGGCCACCAGCACATTTCCATGGCGAAGCGGAACAACGTGTGGATGGCGCTGGAATGCGCGCGGCTGGCTCGCGATATTCTGGGCGCGAACGGCGTGACAGAAGATTTCCCCGTCATGCGCCACAGCATGAACCTCGAGTCGGTGAAGACCTACGAGGGCACGCACGACATCCATACGCTGATCCTGGGACAGAACCTGACGGGGATTGGGGCGTACTGACGCTGCGCAAGCTCACAAACAATTGCATCGACAAGCCTGCGCCAATGCCGCATAGTTTTAGTCATGCTGAATCGACGAGATTCCTTTCGCTCTTGCTACGACGCGTTTTCGATGCGTAGTGCTTGCGCATTGCTTGGCGCCGGTTTTGTGATTTCCGCAGCTGCGCAACAGCCAGCCACCGCGCCCATCGTGCTGCACGCGGTGCGGTTGCTTCAGGTCGATACCGGAACCATGCTCCAGCCCGGCGAGATTCTGGTGGAGGGCGAGCGCATCAAGCAGGTCGGCACTTCGGTTGGCCACCCTCCGAACGCGCAAATCATCGATCTTGGCGATACCACGTTGCTGCCTGGCTTGATCGACGCGCACGTACATCTGTTTCTGCATCCCGGCGCGGAAGATTTGCAGACCGTTGAGGAATCCGTGCCGTGGCGCACAATTCTGGCCGAGATGGCGGCCAAGGCTGACCTGATGGCCGGATTCACGGCCGAGCGCGACATGGGCACCGAAGGCGCGGGCTCGGCCGATACAGCGATTCGCGACGCCATCAACACGGGACTTATTCCCGGCCCAAGGCTGCGCGTCAGTGGGAATGCAATCGACATTCTGGGCGGCCACGAGGACGCCGATCACTTCAATCCCGCGCAGCATGTGCTTTCGAACGCCGACTACGCCAATAGCGCCGACGAGATCGTTGCTGTGATGCGCGAGCAACACAAGGAAGGTTCGGATTTCGCCAAGATTTACGAGACTGGGCCGGATCGGATGGTTGACGGAGTGCTGCGCACTCCTTACCAGTACACCGAGGCGCAACTGGCCGCGGCGGTGGAGGAAGCGAACCGGCTGGGCACATTTGTGGGTGTGCATGCCATGGGCGAGCCGGGCACGCTCTATGCAGCACAGGCCGGCGTGGCCTCGATTGACCACGCGACGCAGCTCAGCGACGAGACCATGCGCCTGATGCGCCAGAAGGGGATTTTCGCGGTTCCGACCTTCGCCATCTTCGAGTTTTTTGCGACGCATCGTGAATCGCAAGATCAAGCCGCGACTGAGTCGGCGATGCTCGATTACAAGATTGCGGAGTTCAAGAAGCAGATTGCCGCAGGCGTGCCCTTTGCGGTGGGCTCCGACGTGGGGCCGTTCCCGCACGGCACGCAGGCGCGCGAACTCACCCTCATGGTCCGCTACGGAATGACGCCGCTCGCGGTGCTGCAGGCCGACATGATCAACGGCGCCAAATTGCTGCGCTGGGACGGGCAGATCGGCGAGTTGAAGCCCGGATACTACGCCGACATCATCGCCGTCCCCGGCAACCCGCTCAACGACATCTCTGTGGTGGAGCACGTACGTTTCGTCATGAGGAATGGCGTGGTGGTGCGGCAGTAAGCCGAGCTGCGAAGTGTACACTCATCTCTATCCGGCCAGATAGAATCGGGAAATTCGAGATTTCAATCTTCCCTTCGTCCTTGAAAAATCAAACACATGAGGAGTTCCCCGTATGCGCCTCCCTGCTCTGCTTGTTGCCGCCTCGCTTCTAACCGCGTTTGCCGCATCCGCTGCCGCAGCGCCCGATGCGCGCCTGCAAGGCGCCTACAAGTTCAACGAGGGCGGATGGACGTACGTGCATTTGCAAGGCGCGCCGGAGCAAATCGGCTTTCAGCATGGCTACCTGCTGGCGCGGGAGATCGAAGACAACGTTCTCGTCTACCGGGTGGAAGCGCCGCAGCACGCCAAGCACGAGTGGA